>Ga0123355_10000549_pt1 | contig 50135 bp, 44 predicted proteins | sample TergutEmb28metaG_3_FD_89872 | JGI IMG/M metagenome (GOLD analysis project Ga0123355, IMG submission 89872) | Embiratermes neotenicus P1 segment gut microbial communities from Petit-Saut dam, French Guiana - Emb289 P1 | ecosystem: Host-associated > Arthropoda: Insects > Digestive system > Gut ...
ATTTCTCTGTACGTGCAGCTGAGTCTATGCTGATTTTTCTACCGAGTGTAACTCGCAGTTATTGCTGCATAACAAGAATAGGGGCTGCACCTTTTGATACAGCCCCTTTGTATAAACTTTTCATGAATTGCACAAACACGCAGCTCATGTAACCTTTAAGGTATTTCCGCTTACAATCTGTTTCGTCTAGTGCGCACCTAGGTCATAACGTGTAAACGCTTCAATCTCGATAGTGTCACCTAGCTCTTTGGCAACGCGCTTTGTATACTCATCAATGCTGATGTCCATATCTTTGACAAAAGCTTGCTCAACTAGAGCTGACTCTTTGAAGTACTTATTCAAGCGACCCTCTGCCATCTTTTCTTGAATGGCCTCTGGCTTACCGCTCTCTGCAGCTTGTGTCTTATAGATTTCTTTTTCACGCTCGACCACCGCAGCGTCAAAGCTTTCACGGCGAACAGCAATGGGGCTTGCAGCAGCAACCTGCATTGCTACATCGCGAGCAAAGATCTTGAAGACTTCTTTGTCAGCACTGCCTTGATTGCCCAGCTTGAATTGAACCATGATGCCAATTTTTGCACCACCGTGAATATAAGCTGAAAGCGCACCCGTTTCTTCTAGTTCAATACGAGTAAAGCGTGCAACCTGGATATTCTCACCCAGCTTACCTACAGTCTCGCCAAAGAGTTCGCGCACAGTGATGTCACGATTGGGAACAGATAACTCCATCAAAGCTTCTGCATCTACTGGGTTATCTTTTGCCACAACTTCAGCAAGCAGCTTTACAAAGCTGGTGAAGCTTTCGTTCATGGCTACAAAGTCTGTCTCGCAGTTAACTTCGATAAGCACACCAGTTTTATTGTCAAGGCTGATATATTCTGCTATTGCACCTTCGTTGGTTGCACGGCCAGCTTTTTTAGCTGCACTGGCAAGACCACGCGTGCGCAGAAAGTCGATAGCTTTCTCTACGTCACCTTCTACTTCTGTGAGCGCGTTTTTGCACTCCATCATGCCGGCCCCTGTTTTTTCACGGAGCTCTTTAACAAGCTTTGCGCTAATGTTTGACACGATCTTTCTCCTCTCTAAAGCATTTGCAATGCGGATATTGTGTATTACTACAGCAGCTTAAGCAGCGGGAGTAGTTCCCGTTTCAGCAGCTGCCTGAGCCTCTGCTTCTGCAACTTCAACAGGATCGATTTCTGCTGCCTCTTCTTCAGGGCGAACAGGACTTTCCTGAATGTTGTGCACGGCGGGTGCTTCAGCAGGATCGTCAACTTTCTCCACAGCTTTCTCTGCTTCGAGTTCAGCAGCCTTCATAGCCGTCACGCCACCATTGCCCTCAAGCACTGCAGCTGAAATAACGTTGGTGATAAGTGCAATTGAGCGAATCGCATCATCGTTAGCAGGAATGGGGAAATCAACCTCATCTGGATCACTATTTGTGTCAAGAATCGCGATAATCGGGATATTTAGACGACGAGCCTCTGCAACTGCAATAGTCTCGCGCATAGTGTCTACGATAAAGAGTGCTGCAGGAAGACTGCGCATATTGCGAATACCCTCGAGGTTATTGCGCAACTTCGCAAGTTCTTTGCCCTTGAGAATCTGCTCTTTCTTTGGCAAGGTTGCCATAGTGCCATCTTCAATCATGGCTTCAAGTTTTTCCATGTGTGAAACACGCGAACGAACTGTCTCAAAGTTGGTAAGCATACCACCAAGCCAGCGCTGAGTTACATAAGGCATGCCTGCTTGCTTTGCAGCCTTTTCCAGAGGTTCTTGAGCCTGCTTTTTAGTACCAACAAAAAGAATCTCACCACCACGTTGTCCTACGGTGTAGGCATACTTGTAGGACCTCTCGAGCTCTGCCATTGTTTTTTGAAGATTTAGAATGTAGATGCCGCCACGCTGAGTGAAGATATAGGGCTTCATCTTTGGATTCCAGCGACGGGTCTGATGCCCAAAGTGGACGCCTGCTTCTAGCAGGCCTTTCATAGTTACAGTAGCCATTAGTCGTACCTATTCCTTTCCGTTGTGTCCTCTACAGGCTTCGCCCTAAGAGTCGCCACCCATTCTGGGCACGTTGGCAAGCTTAGTCCACCTGTATGTGTATTTTTGAAGAAGCATCTAACTTCTCCAAATTGAGCAAAAAGTGACATCCATCCTGAATGGAATTTTCCAAGACTTCTAATGAGTGCGCAAGTGTCGTGGTGGAAGACGACGCCTAGTAGCGTAGGCGAGTCTTACAATACGACGCTTGAGTGCCATTAGAAACTTGGGGTTCCCATTATTTGGTAGGTGTATAGGCAAATGTTTTGAGGGCGACGCGTACAAAGCTACGTGAGCTTTCAAAACATTTGGCTAGATGCCTGCGTAAATAATGGGGCGAGTAACGGGATTTGAACCCGCGGCCTCCTGAGCCACAGTCAGGCGCTCTAACCAGCTGAGCTATACCCGCCACTTTTAGCAGCTAATTATAGTAACAAATAACTCTACGTCTGCATAGAGAGGAAATACTACTTGCCCCATTACCTCTCTAGAGAGAATTGGGGACTTGCTGCCATATAGATTGCCCTTGCAATATGATCACGCCAAAAAGTCTCTGAGAATCGATTTACATCCTCTGCATTAGACATATTGCCCAGTACAATTTCTATACTATTGCTAACACCTGCCATCCCAAAGGTCTCACTCTGCTCAAAACTGGCATCAATTTGAGCATCAAGCAGGCGTTGATAGATCAAGATACCTGCCGAATCACTCGAATCATCAGCACTGCGCACAACAACTCCTGTTGATCCGCTGTTGCGAATACTCAAGACAATGTGCAGCTGCGGTGCAAGTCGTGCAGCACGCGAATCAAGTTCATTTTGATCCAATTCATGCTCACGACTAGTGCGTGTAATATTTGTATCTGCACCTGCCGCTTCAAAAAGCGATGACAGCCTGCGAGCCACATCAAAACTTAAGTCTCCAGCTGCTGTAAGCGTATAACGTGGCTCAATAGCAACCTGTAAGCCAGATAGTTGAAAGTCAACAAGTCCTGCACTTAATACCTGAGTCGACACATACATGGTTATCTGCGCCTCATAGGGATTGGTGGTATCAAAAACACGCGTGCCTGAAGGCGGTGCCGTCAACAAAACTGTCCCGGCAGGCTCCTCTGTCTGAAGCTGCTGCACTACCACGTGCAATCCCAGCCTCTCAAGGGTACGCTGTGCTGTCTCTTGATCCTGTCCAATCAAATTGGGAATCTCGAAACCATCTACACCTGTTGACACGGTAAGTTCTACGGTAGAATCACGCTGGATGCGTGCGCCTTGTGGCGGAGTCTGTCCAATAATCTCACCTTCAGGAGAAGACGAACTGCGGTAATTCGCAATATCACCCGACAGACCTTGTTCGCTTAGTATCTGCAAAGCCTGTTCAGCGGTTCGCCCCTGCAGTCTAGGCACAGCTACATAGGAATAATCCCACGAGGCTACTCCTAGGTAAAAGAGAACGCAGGCAAGTGCTAAGGTCCAGAGCAGACCTCTGATAGCAGCTTCAATGCCGACCAGTCGCTCGCGAGCTGGACGCTCACGTTCGAGGGCAGGAATGCGTAGCAGCGCAGCAGGGCGCATATTTTCTGCCTTTTGCGCAGCCTTAGCACTCTCACTCTGCTCTTGCCTATACCCTGGATAATCGTAGGTATAAGCCTCATGTTGCCCTTGGGTTTCTTGGTCATTTGACGCAGCAATCCGCTCTGACTGCTTCTCTTCTCGAGCCTGCAGCTCTTTCTTTTCCTGCTTTGAGAGCAGTCTGATGGGCTTGCTAGCGGTCACAAAAATCCTAAGAGTCTACCTGGTAGAAGCTCTGTACAAAGCGAATACTCTTTGTCTTGCAGTCCATAATAATTGAGTGTGCGCGATCACCATCGCCTACGCCGCCTAACAATTCTCCATCAGTAATTCCTGTTGCAAGAAATACCGCCTCATCACTGCGAACTAAATCATCACGCTGCAATACAGCATCAACGTCAAGTTCTGCAGTTTTTATCGCACGTTCACGCTCTTCGTCATTCCTAAAGAGGAAACGGCCTTGGAAGCCTCCGCCCATACAGCGCATAGCTGTTGCAGCTAGCACTCCTTCAGGGGCGGCTCCGCTACCCATGTATAAGTCAACGCCCGTGTCATCAAGCGCTGTTGCCATGGCTGCAAAAATGTCCCCGTCCCCTATCAGGCGTACCCTCGCACCAGCCTGGCGCACCGCAGCTATCTTTTCTGCATTACGCTCACGGTCAAGGAAGCACACCGTAAGATCTTCGACAGGTATGTCTAAAGCTTTTGCCACAGCAAGGCAGTTTTCCTGGGGACTTGCATCAATATCAATGGCATCAGCAGCTGCAGGACCAACGGCAATCTTTTCCATATAGGTGTCGGGCGCATAAAGCAGCGCACCTCGCGGGGCAAAGGCAAGCACTGCTAAAGAATTCGGCTGTGAGTAGGCGCACATATTGGTGCCTTCGACAGGATCAACAGCAATGTCTATTTCTTCGCCACCCAGACCTACCTCTTCACCAATGTAGAGCATGGGGGCTTCATCGCGTTCGCCTTCACCAATAACTACGCGACCAGAAATGGGAAGCTTATTTAAGGCCTCGCGCATTGCCTCAACAGCAGCGCCATCAGCAATCTTTTTCTCTCCCCTACCAACCCACTTGCCTGCGGCCATCGCAGCAGCCTCAGTAACAGCAAGCATTTGATTGATTCTAACCTGATCCATAAGTAGTCCTTCCGTTTCTCTCTATCTTTCCGTTCGGCGTAACCTTACAGCAAAGTGGCCATCTGGCCCTTCCGACTGCGGCAGTGCATTCAAGTAGCCTTCTGAAGTAATTGCCTCAGCAAAGGCAGGGGCTAGTTCGTCTAGCAGGGTGGCTTCAATCGCAAAATCTTGTCCTTCTGGCAAACCTAAAAAAGCTTGCACCACATCCTGATTTTCTTCACGACTAATTGTACACGTTGCATAGATGAGCGCACCACCTGGACGTACACATGCTGAAGCCCACTTCAGCATATTCAAACCCAATTTGCTCAATGCTTCAATGTCTTCAGGTTTAAGCTTCCAGCGCTTATCGACAGCGCGGCGCAGTGTTCCTAGGCCACTGCAGGGCGCGTCTACTAAAACAGTGTCAAATTCTACCTCGGATGCTCCTTCAGTTGCGCAATGCTCACGCAGGCGATCTATAGCAGAACGCTTAGTCACGTCAAGGGTGAGAAAATCACATTCCTGCGCGTGGTAGCCCTGAGCAGTTTTTTGCGCGACCTTTGTCTTGAACTCATACAGATCAACGCCAGTAATTTTTGCAGGTCCGCCTAGTCTACGCGCAGCAGCAGCCAGGGCTAAAGACTTTGTTCCGCGCCCACTGCCGACCTCAAGAATGTTTTGGTCAGGATGTGCTTTGCAAAACGCCACCACCTGTTGTGCAGCAAGATCCATTGCCACGAAAGACCTTCTATAATCTGGATCAAGTCCCCAAAACTTTGCCCTATCCTCAATAAGGAAAGCACCTTCAATTCCTGTCTCTGACCAAGCAACGCCAAACTTGCCCAAAGTTGTCAGTGATTGGTGCTCGGACTCAAAAAAGGGCAGATGTGCCACGTATAGAGGAGCTGGCTCATTGTTTATTGCCATGACTTCGTTTGCTAGCTCAGCGCCATACTGTTCACGCAGGAGCTCTGCAAGCCACAGAGGGTGCCCGTAGTAGCGCGCCGCAGCTTGCACATCCTGTAGTGGGTTGCCTCCAGGAAATAGTTCATCGCGTGCCTCAGAAAGTCTGCGCAGTACCGCATTTGCAAGGCCGCGATAGGTTTTTGACTTCATGGCAAAATAAGCAAGCTCTACCCCTTGGTCAACGACTATATAGGGTTCTGTGCCTTCAAAAAATAGTTCATAGGCTGCAAGTGCCAGGGCATCTTTTAGTTCATCAGGGGTGTCATTAGGACGGCTTAGTTCAGTAGCGACCAGCTCATCTAGCGTTCCCCGTACAGAGATTGTTCCGTAGGCTAGCCGAGTAGCAAAGGCCTTGTCACGCGCAGAAAGCTTTGCCCTTGCTACAGCACTTTGCAAGGCCTCTGTTGCGAATGAATCTTTTTCTCGGACACGCTTTACAACCTTGAAGGCAAGGCGCCTTGCTGGACTTAATCCCATGTTAGTCCTCTCGATGCATCAGGAAATCCGTTTAACCAATCTGCTGCGCTCATCGCCTTTTTGCCGTCAGGTTTAAGCTGCAACAGTTCGATAGTGCCATCTGCACAACCAAGCAATACCTGACGTTTACCCTGATGCTTGACAAGCTGTACAGTGCCCGAAGCAAGAGAAGGTATCAGTAACTCTGGCTTGGGTGAAGGGTTCTCAGCACGCTCCGCAATAGCAGAGCTCTGAATCTGGCAATCTATAAGGTATGAAGACTGTGTAGAGAGTCCCTTACTCAAGCCAGAGTTGATGCTACAAGACACTGGAATCGCCTCAAGTATCGTAACTCCACGACCCTCAACCTGCAGGCGTGCAGGTGCACTTTCACTGCTCGCACGAACACGCCTTGCGAAATCAAATACCTTCAAATCAGACGAAAGCTTCATTTCAGATTTCTCAATTTTTGCTGCATGCGTGACCTCATCTTCATTTTGAGTAGTCCACTGCACGCTACCTGCAAGCAAAGCAGGCATCAAGTCAACCAGTAAGTGTCCGCCCTTCTCTGCAAGTTCAGCGCGCAACTCTGGGGCAGATTTTTGCGCTATTTCAGTAAACTCAAAAGCGCAGTAAGGACCCGTATCAAGGCCTTCTTCCATCTGCATAATGCTTACCCCCGTGCGCACGTCCCCTGCAAGTATCGCCCGCTCAATGGGCGCTGCCCCTCGCCAGCGTGGCAACAGTGAAGCATGTATGTTTACACAGCCACGGGGAGGAATGTTTAAAACTTCAAGAGGTAAAATCATGCCATATGCCGCGACTATTATTAGGTCAGGCTTTAGCTCTGCGAGCTCCTTTTGCACCTCTGTGCCTCGAAGACTTACAGGTCTGTACAGAGGCAGCTCTCTCTCTAACGCCAACTGACTCACTGGCGAAGGGGTGGCCATTTTACCCCTTTTTGAAACTGCATCTGGCCTCGAATACACCGCACAAATTGCGTAGTTCTCAGAGGATTCAAGTAGAATTTCTAAGACCGCCGCTGCAAAATCGGGCGTTCCCATAAATACTATGCGCTTCTTATTCTGTGTCATACTGCGCGCAAGTCAAAATATTCCTGCAGTGCACGTTTTCTGTCCTCGTCAGACAATCTGGAAACAAAGCTCACGCCGTCCAAATGGTCAATCTCGTGCTGGAAAACTCGTGCAAGAAAGTCCTCTGCCTCTACCCTAATGGCTAGCCCTGCCTGATCAAAGCCTTCTACGATGACCTTTTTATGACGACTAACAGGGGCATACAATGCCGGAAAAGAAAGACAGCCCTCTTCATCTTCAATCATTTCTTCAGAGGCGTAGACAATCTGAGGGTTAACCAAGGCTGCATCACCTTCAGCGCCGTCTTCCCCGTCGGTGCTATAGACAAAGACGCGCCTTGCTATGCCCACTTGAGTAGCAGCAAGACCTACACCAAGCTGTTTGCGCATCGTAGCAATAAGTTCATTTGCAAGGCGACCCAGTTCTGCTAATTCGGCTTCGTCTTCCAGGTCAACAGCAAGAGCCTGCTGCGACAAACGTGGATCAGGGTGAAGTAAAACCTCACGCGTGTTTTCATGCTTTTGTTTTGAGAAGGCAGTTTTTATGCCCACGCTAATACTCCTCTATAGTTACGCTTATTCTTGATTGACGGCAGTCAGGGTGAGCAGACCATCGTCTGGTATGTTTATGGGATTATCGTCTTGCAAAATCATAACATTTTCAGGGTTGGCAATCTGCAGCTCTGCAAAAGTTCCCGTGAAATTTCTTTCATTGCCAGAGGTCAATGCTCCATCAAAAGCTATATTGCCGTCAACAACTACTCGCACATCACTTGCGCGGCCTTCGCGCGCCCTGACGCTAAAGGGGAAGGAGGTGCGGTCTTCCTCAGAAACAGGGGGTGGTGTGCCGCCACTTCCTGTAGCGGTAATCGCTACGGGCAGTGGGCTTGCGCCCAGGGTCAGATAGTCATCATTTCCGCGAAAAATGAGGATTGCCCCGACAATCACCACAATCACTGCAGCAATTGCTCCGGCGACCTTCCAGGTCATTTCATGTTCTTGTCTACGGGGCATATGGCGTGTATTGAGGTCACTTAAGGTGCTTTCTGTGCTTGCACGAAGCTTGCCTCCAAATTGACGCTCGTACTGTTCAAGATATGGCGCTGGATTAACGCCACAGATTTTACAGTAGCTTAAAATATATCCACGCACATAGCCAACAGCAAGGCCTTTGTCATGGTCATCGTCTTCAAGGTTAAATATGGCAGATTGTCTGATATGGGTACGTTGTGCAACGTCATGAGCAGTTAGTCCAGCTTGCTTCCTGGCTTCGATGAGCATATTGCCCAAAGTGCTCATTCTTAGCTATTTCCCTCCCCATCGGACGCCATTATGTCTGCTAAGACATCAACGTCAACAAGAACCTCTCTGGGCTTTGATCCATCTGGTGGCCCAACAACCCCTCTAGACTGTAACATATCCATGATACGTCCTGCACGTGAATAGCCCACTTTAAAGCGCCTTTGAATACCACTAGTCGAACCAAAGCCAGCAGCAACTACCATTTCGGCTGCCTCCCACAGCAAGGGGTCGTCTTCTCCGGCACTGTCACCAGCACCTCCTGCTGCACCTGGCGTAAGCGTTGTCAAGATCTCATCTTCGTATTCAACCTCTTCGCTTTGGTCTTTGATAGCTGACACAACTGCCTCTATCTCGCTTTCAGAGATATAGCAGCCTTGGATGCGCTTAGGATGTGGCCAGGCAGGTATAGAAAACAGCATGTCACCCAATCCAGTCAACTGTTCTGCACCCGATTGGTCAAGCACGACTCTAGAATCAATCGCCGTTGCCGTCCTAAAGGCGATCCTGTTGGTAATGTTTGCTTTAATCAAAGGGGTCACAACACTTGCATCAGGGCGCTGAGTTGCAACGATCAGGTGAATCCCTGCAGCACGTGCAAGCTGGGCAATACGCACAATGGATGATTCAACTTCCTTTGCAGCCACCATCATAAGGTCAGCAAGTTCGTCAATCACAATGACCAGATAGGGCATTTCTTCTGAGCCTTCATCTAGCTTGCCGTCAATAAAGCTTTGATTGTATTCACCAATGTTTCTTGCGCGAGCCTTTTCAAGCAGCTTCAAACGCCTGTCCATCTCGTTAACAGCCCACGATAGTGCTGCTGCAGCCTCTTTAGGAGTCGTAACCACAGGAACCTTTAGGTGCGGCAGTCCATTGAACATGGATAGCTCTACTCGCTTTGGATCGATTAGGATCATGCGCACCTCTGCAGGTGTTGCACGCATCAAGATAGACATAATCATGGTGTTAATAGCAACTGACTTACCTGAACCAGTCGAGCCACCAATCAGCAAATGTGGCATCCCTGCGAGACTCTTTGCAATGCTTGCCCCAGAAATATCTTGACCAACAAACAGGGTCAGCGGGCCATCGGCAGAATCAGCAGGTGTAATGATATCGCCCAAAGTTACCGATGAACGATCTGCATTGGGCACTTCGACACCCACAAGACTTTCACCGGGAATAGGTGCCAAAATTCGCAAAGTAGGTGCTGCTAAGGCAAGTGACAGGTCATCAGAGAGTGTTGTCACCTTATTTAGACGGATGCCTTTGGCAATCTCGACCTTGAAAAGGGTGACCGTTGGCCCAACAATCCAGTCAACTACACGCGATTCAACATCAAACAAGCGGAGGGTGTCCACCAAGGCGTCAGCAGTCTTTTGTTGCTGGGCCTCTGCTTCAGGAGAATTTGCGTCACTGTTTACCGCGCTTCGGTCCAACAGATCCAGTGAGGGTAGTTCAAAGCCTTCCATCGCACGCGGTGCCGTAGTGTTTAGGCTTAGCTGCTGAGTCGCAGAAGCATCAAGAACTTGCGTTGCCTCGCTATCAACACTTCCCTCTGCAGGCTTTTTAGCCTTTGCCTTGCGCGCAGCCTTCTTATCCTCAATAACTTGCGTTATGTCATCATCAAACTGGGCTTGCTCATCTACTGCAGCTGCAGCTGCCTGCTGTGCTTGCTGTTCTGAGAGAGTGTTTGCTCCTGGGCGCTTGCGTCCTCCTGCTGCTCTAGAGCCAGTGTTCGCAGCAGATTTTCCGACCTTTTCTGTACGAGGGGTGAGGGCTGCACGCTCTGCTTCTCTGTGGGCGCGCTCTTCTGCTATATCTAGACGCCAATCTGAAAGCCACTCAAAGATGCCCGACAAAGACAGTCCTGTGACAATCAAAGCAATGATTGCCAGTGCAGCTAGAATTACATAAGAAATGGCTGAACCTACAAGCCCGTGAAGTCCCCAGGCAAGTGTATTTCCAATATAGCCTCCATGTGCTTGCAAAACATCTGCTTCAAAAGGCGTAGCGTAGGGCGAGCCAACTGCTGACAATCCTACTAAACCAACAAAAGCAAGAAGTAGGCAAGACAGTCCTACGGAAAAACGCGCCTCGGCAAAGCGCAAAGTTGGGATAAAGAAGGTAAGACCCATGATAATAAGCGCAAAAGGTAGGAAAAAGCGACCCAGCCCCATTATAAGTCCTAAGCCCATAGCAACAAATTCTGCAACGACACCTGTATTAGTCAAAACTACGGCAAGCCCTAGGACAATACCTGTAGTCAGCAGCACTATCCCCCAAATATCAGAAGCTGCGCGCTCATCAATGATGGGATTGCGTTCGCTAACATTCTTCGAGCGTCCAGAGGCCGTACGTGAACTGGCTCTAGACGTGCCTTGCCCACTTTTCTTGCCCTGGTTCTTTGCAGATTTGCTTGTATTGCGACCCGCACTTCCCGTACGCGAGCCTTGTGTTTTACGTTTCTTTGCTGCCACTTACCTAACTTCCCCTTTTCATCTTTCTCCACCTTTTTTACCTTTTATATCCCCTGTGCCCCAAGGCTTAGAAAAAGTATAGTCCAATCAGCACAAAGCCTAACAGTACGGCGTACAAGGCGAACCAATTTAGGCTCGTCTTTGATACAAGTCTTATCATCCATGCAATAGTTGCGTAACCAACAACTGCCGTAAGGATGAAGCTGATTATCAGTATCCACACATTGGGAAGGATCAACGTACCTTGCCCTAGTCGAACAATGTCACGAAGCGAGCCTGCAATCACGATAGGAATCAGTAAAAGAAAACTGTAACGCGTCGCTTGCACACGTGAAAGTCCCATCCATAATCCGCCTGCAATAGTAGCACCACTGCGCGAAATCCCAGGAATAACAGCGAAGCCCTGTATAAGCCCAATACCTATTGCACGCAAGGGGGTGAGTTTGTCCATGCTTCGCTGCTGCTTTGATTTTTGCAGAGCATATTCAGATGACACCAGCATAATTGCTGTCACAATAAAAGCAATTCCCAGTATCAGCAAATTGCTAGAAAACGCAGCAAGATGGCCAGAGAAGGCAAGGCCAATACTGCCTGTAACAAACATGCTAATAATCAAAAAAACGGTCGTGCGACGCTGACTGTCCATTCCTTCTCTGAGCTTTGGTGCCCACGCACGACTAAACTCCCCAGCGTCTTTGTGCAATTGTGCAATTTGACGCTGCTTTGCACTATCTGTTTTCAGCTTTGGGATCCACGAAACGATGAATTCCTTAATGTCTTTACGAAAATAAACTACAGCTGCAATCGTTGTGGGAATATGTAAGAAAAAATAGAAATCTATAGCAGCCTGCGGATCCCCGTCAAAGAACATATTAAGTATAGATAGTTGGCCTGAACTAGAGATTGGAACAAATTCAGTCAACCCCTGCACGAGCGACATTATGATTGCATAGCCCCATTCTGCAATTGTAAGTACAAGCACAGGCATTAAACTATATTTCCATAATCACAGGGATAACCATTGGGCGCGTTTTAGTGCGCTCCCACACCAGCTGGGAAACGGCATCTTTTACCGACCTGCGCGCATTGTTAAGCGTGGCTTTTTCGCGCAGATTTCGCTCAAGCGTTTTAGTAGCGCGCTCTGCAATTTCTGCCTGGAAAAAATCAGGGTCAGATACGCTGACTCCACGGAAGATGACTTCAACACTGCCCATTGTCTGCTTACGACTGCGATTAACATTGGCGACAATCGTGACAATACCATCCTGGCTTAGATGCTGCCTGTCCCGCAAGATTACACTGTCAAAATCTCCCACATTGAGGCCGTCAACATAAATCACACCGTTTTGGACAGGCTCTTTTTGATAAGCACCGTCTTCGTCAAATTCAAGGACGTCTCCATTTTCAAGAACAAAAATATATTCATCGGGAATACCCACCTGCAATGCCAAATCTTTATGAGCATGCAAGTGTCTGGTCTCGCCGTGAACAGGCATGAAGTATTCTGGCTTAATAATATTAAGTAGCATCTTCAGTTCTTCTGAAGCCGCATGACCACTGACATGAACTGTTGCCGTTTGCTTTTCATGAACCTCTGCGCCGCATTTTACTAGCTGGTTAACAACCGTGTTCACCGCTTGCTCATTGCCTGGTACGGGTGTTGCAGAGAAAATCACGGTGTCTCCTGAGGTGACGCGAATGCTTCTATGCTCGCCAATCGCCATACGGGAAAGCGCAGAGAGCGGTTCGCCCTGACTGCCCGTGCAAAGAACTACAATGTCTTCGGGTGCGTAGTCGCGCATGTGGTAGGCATCGATAATCATGTCATCAGGTATGGAAAGGTAGCCTAACTTGCGCGCAATCTCTGTATTTCGCAGCATGCTACGCCCTGTAACAGCAACCTTTCTGCCAGAAGCGATTGCTGCATCGCAAATTTGTTGAAGGCGATGAATGTGGCTTGAAAAAGAGGCTATGATGATGCGCTGCTGTGCCTGCGCCATAATAGAGCGCAGGGCACGACCAACCTCTGCTTCGCTGGGAGTAACCCCTGGCTTTTCTGCACAGGTCGAGTCCGAGAGTAACAGCATGATCCCTGCGTCTCCCGCCTTTGCAAGCGCAGAGTAATCAACCACTTTTCCAATTATTGGTGTTTGGTCAAATTTAAAGTCACCTGTGTGAAGCACATTGCCCACAGGTGTATTGATAAGCACAGCAACAGCATCAGGAATCGAATGATTCACATCAATAAAATTCAAACCAAAGACACCGCAACTAAGATGACTTTCACTGCTTACTTCAGTAAATTTTACGTTCTTGATGCCATGTTCTTCAAACTTACCCTTGATAAGACCACAGGTAAGCTTTGTTGTGATAATCGGAACACTGCGCCTGCTCAAATCTTTCAGTAGCCAGGGCAGAGCGCCCGTGTGATCTTCATGACCATGGGTAATGACAATGCCGCGCAATTTATGTTCATTTTCAATAATATAAGAATAGTCAGGCAAGATGAGGTCGATGCCTAGCTGGTGCTCATCGGGAAACATGAGTCCTGCATCAACAACAATCATGTCGTCACCGTATTCAAAGACGGTCATGTTTTTACCAATAGCGTCAAGTCCCCCTAAGGGGATTACGCGTAGGCGATCTTTTTGTGAACCCTTCTTTTGTGCGCCACGCTTTTGCGGACGGCTGCTAGGCTTAGCATGAGATTTAGCGTTAGGTCTCGCACTAGGCTTTGTCCCTAGCTTCGCAGGTTTTTTTGCAGGGGGCCTTGGGGCAACCTTGCTAAGCTTCTTTGTTCCCTGCTTTGCCAGCTGCTTATCTGGACTCTTTTTAGCCTTCGGCTTAGCTGTTGTTGGCGTGTCCTGTTTCACTTTTGGATTCTTACTAGAAGCCTTCTTTGCTCTAGGTGATTTAGGTGAACTAGGCGGTTTGGGTTTCGGGTCTGTATTTGGGTTTGATGGCTTAGAGCTCATCGAGCCTCCTAAAGGTTTCATTCATAACATCAAGCAACTCACGAGACTGTTCATCAGTTGCATTTACCAGGGGTAGCCTCACTCCACCCACGGGGAAATCAAGTAGTGCCAAGGCACGCTTGACCAAGATCGGATTTGCGGTTGTAAAAAGGTGTGTCTGCAAAGGTCGCAGCGCCTCGTCAATAGCCTTCGCTGTAGAAAAGTCGCCATCAACATAGGATTCAATCATCTTGCTCATAGCAGGACCGGCAATATTTCCAATAGTAGAAATAACACCAACACCACCGCGCTCTAGGTTGGGTAGCGTCAAGCAGTCATCGCCTGCAAAAATTTCAAAGTCTTCAGGGGTGTTTGCCACAATTTTTTCTAGCTGTGCCATATCTTCATTTGCCTGCTTCAAGGCGCGAATGTTGGGCACATCTGCCGCCAAGCGAATGATGGTCTCTGGTTCAATATTGACCACGCTACGTCCTGGAATGTTGTACACCACAACAGGCACTTCAACAGCCTCTGCAACAGAGCGCATATGTTGATAGATTCCTTCTTGTGGCGGCTTATTAAAATAAGGGGTCACCACCATGATTCCATTAATGCGACCGTTTTTCAGCGCGCAAACACGACGTGCAAAAAGCACACTATCTTCAGTGCAATTGTCCCCAACGTTTGCCACGATAGGGACGTCTGGTCCAACAGCATCAATCACTGCCTCAAACAAGGCGCAGCGCTCATCACGACTGATGGTCGGGCTCTCCCCCGTTGTACCATTTACGATAAGGCCATCATTGCCCTGCCTCATGAGGGTTTTTGCTAGCTCCTGTGCACGGGGCAAATCGAGCGAGCCGTCATTTTTAAAAGGGGTCACCATTGCAGTTAACAAGCGGCCAAAGCGTGGTGAGTGAGCCATAAGAAAAGTCTCCTTAATTAGTGCATTTTCACATGCGTACAGAGACGCACGCAGTATCGTCCCTGCTATTTTCGCACAGTTTTACCTAGCGATTCCGCAGGCCGATATATTGAGCTAATTCGTTACCATTTGGTGGCTAGTAGCAGCTAATAAATTAAAGTGCTAAACTAAATATAAGACATTCTTGCATTTTAAAAGAATTATCAATTTTAAGGAAGATGCCAATGATTACAATCACCTTGTCAAGCAGTGGGCAATTTGTCCTGCCGTCTGCAATCAGAAAAAAGTTAAACGCAAATACGGGAGACCAATTCATAGTCACAGTAAACGAAAATACTAACGAGGTGACATTGGCAAAGGTTGAAACTATAGAGGAAATGTCTGAAAGGTTTACTTCTTGGATTAAGCCAGGCACAGAGCCTCTTACAGACACTCGCACAGTTTACAATACTCGTGAGCCAAGGTTGTGATTGGGTGCGCAGGGAATCGCTCGACACAAATGCGCTGCTTAGACTACTCCTCAATGACATTCCAGAGCAAACTAAATCTGCCCGTAAACTAATTAGAGCTGCACCACGAAGATTCTATGTCTCTGACGTAGCCATCGCAGAATTTGCCTTCGTGCTTATGCGCCACTACAAGCTAAGTCGTGGACAAATTGCAGAAATGATTGAAGGCCTTCTTTCGATTCGTGAACTTGATTGTAATCGAGAGCTCGCAGCAAGAACCATAGAGCTATTCAGAGAGCACAGATCTCTATCATTTGAAGATTGTTATTTTGCTGCGAGCGCAGACTATATGAATGCAGCTCCACTGTGGACTTTTGATAAAGATCTTGCCAAAAAATCACCTTTGGCAAAATTGCTACCACAGTGAAGTTGAGATTCAACTCTTAGACTAGAGAGGCAGCACACTAGCTACTCTAAGGAAGCTTCTTCTGTCTCGCTAGCAACAATAGCCTCAAAGATATCTACCAGTTCTTGTTCGCTTAGCACCTGTCCCTGCAGCGTGTAAAAGCTGTAGGGTAAACCTTGGCTTCCCTGCGCAGCATAGTCTGTGAAAAATTGCCCGTAGTTTCCTACTTCGGTTTCTGCAAGTACCAGCGCGCCTATCCAGGTCCAATACACTCTACTTTCCTGCACTGTCTTGCCTTGCGCTACAAGGTAGTCACTCAATTCCGCCCGGACTGAAAGATAGTCGCCGTAACCTTCATCAAAGCTGTGTGACATAAGCATGTTGGGTTGTTCGCGCCAAATAAGCAGTGCCCTGGCTAGATTTCCCTCATCATCATATAGTGGTAGGAAATACCGAGCAGGGGCAAGAGAATCAACCCAGGCCTCTAATCCAGAGAGCACTTCTTCTACATCTGCATAATAGGGATCCCTTAAACCAATGGAGTAAATGCTCAGGTAGTTATCAAGAGGTGCCTCATAGCCAAATATCGAATCGTCTACCCGAACGCGCACATCAGGATTTTGCCCAACGCCTGAAGTGACCTCTTCTGGGTCCTCCCAGATAAGCAGCCAATCCATAGTGTTGGCAGGTCTTGCGAGGTCATAGCGCTGCGCGTTCAGATTGCAACCAGAAAGCATGGCTAGACTTCCCATAAACAGTATGCATAATGCCAGCAGTGTTAGTCGAATGACAAGGCAGGGTATCTTGTGATGCGCCACACAGTGCTTCGGATAATACATTAAGCAATGAGGAAGAGGGCTGCGATAACACCGACAAAGCCTAGTGCAGCTAGTATGAATACAGGAAGCTTGGGCATCTCTCCCTTTTTATCCATCGCACGACCGAAAATGAAAAACACGAAGGGGTGCACCAAGAAAGGCATGGCAAAGATAAACGGTAGCAAGCTTGCGATTTCTGTCCCAAACATACCGTCTTGAGTGGCTGCGAAAAGGCCAAAGTGGGAAAGCGAAGACGTTACCGCAGCTGCAGTATAGTCAAGAGGCATCGCAAAGATGCTGAGCAAGACAAAGCCTCCAAACATGGCTGTTAGTTGCCAGCCCAAAGAAAACTTCATGAGAGCTTTGACCTCTTTGTCATCTTCGTTATTTGCCTTGCGCAAGCCCAGCAATGATACAGCCGTCAATACAACGCCTACGGCAAGTACAATCGCAGCAGGAATCAGCATCAGCTGACCCTGCGCAGCGCTCATGGCAAGAATCGAAAAGACAAAAACATGGGCAATGAAAGGCAAGTTGATCATGATAGGTGCTCTACTGGCTGCCTTTTTGCCCAGGTCACCAGCCGTGCAAGCACCCGTAAGTCCAGCGTGCGACAGGCCTCCGGCAAGTGCTGGAGCAAGATTTCGAACATTCCTTGTCTTTGCAAATATAATTATGAGGGCAATCCCTCCAAACATCCAGAGTAGCTGGCCAAAGAAGCCAAAGGCAAGCACAGCGCTCATTTCGCCTACTCCAAAGGCCTCCATAATACGTGATCCTCCCACCATGAAATTAGCGGCGAGCACGATGGGCAAACCTGCAAAGAGCAGCGCCCTGACAGTTGGACCAAAGCGCCAGTTATAAAAGATCGCCCCAAGACTTGAGGTAATAAGCATGGCAAAGAATATCTGAGGTAAGGCAATGATGGGCTTTACCCAGGTGGCAATATAGAAGCTGGAAACTAGGATCAAGACAACAATACAGGTCTCAAGAATACCTTTGCGCACATAAAGCTTCTTATTTTCAAAGGTTGCGCGATGATCGATGAGAATTATCGAAATAGTCAAACCAATAAAAGCAAGCAGTGGATAAAAGTGGCTCATGCTGCCATGATCAATGCCTACGGCAAACCTAAATACAGCTTCAATACCCAGAAGAAGGAAAAAGGTGCGAATCAAAAAGAACAGTTGGCCCGAAGTCGTGCCTACAACAATTTCTTTCTCCGAAGGAATCATAGAGGTATCAGGCTTTACCGAAAGCTTGTTAAATATCTTGCGCAATTCCTGCCCTCCGACAAAGAAGGCAGCAACAAGGGCGATGATGGTACTTCGGCTAATCAGATCAACAATTTTAAACTCAGGAAGTCCAGGGGACGCCACATCACTGGCAACAAGAACATATCCCATGCCAAGGCCAAACACTACAATCAAAAGAATTGCCGAATACCGCGACCCGGCAACCAGAGTTCTTGCCACAAGAACCAGCGGAATAATTAGAAAGAGCGTCAGCCAAAACTGATTCAAGACTTGGATTTTTGATAATTCTAAGAATATTTCTGTCATTGCTTCCCTATGATTGTGGCCCTATATGGTCAATAGTATTCCTCAGGCAGTTTACTAAGCACAAACAAAGCAATCTGTGCAATTAGGATTTTAACAGATGCTTGGGCAAATTTCCTCAGATGACTGCAGCTTGCGCTGCTGCGATTATCTCAGTGCAAGCCTCTGCTGGATTAGCTGCTTTAAAGAAGGCATTTCCCGCAACAAAGACCCTTGCCCCCTTAGCTGCACACAGTGCTGCTGTGCCAGGATTTATACCCCCATCAACCTGAATAAGCGGGCTGCAGCCTACTTTTTCACACAGCGCCTGCAACTCGGCAAGCCGGTCAACCGTCTCGGGGATAAATGCCTGTCCCGAAAACCCAGGAAACACTGACATGATCAACACCATATCAAGGCAGGGTAAAAATTCCTCTAGGACAGCTACAGGAGCATCGGGTTTAATTGAGAGACCAAATTTCTTGCCCTGGGAATGGACAAGCTCTGCCATTTTTTCTACACCTCTGGCAGACTCAAGGTGCACGGTGATGTAGTCACAACCTGCATCAAGATACCACTGAATGGTTTCATCAGGATTATCAATCATAAGATGCGCGTCAAAAATAAGCTTGGTTTTTGGGCGCAGCGCAGCAATCAAAGGCGGGCCGAAGGTGAGGTTTGGTACAAAATGCCCATCCATAACATCAAGGTGTAGCCAGGGTGCATCTGTACCCTCGACAATCTTTAATGCCGTGTTCAGGTCTGTAAAATCTGCTGACAGTAGTGAAGGCGAAACTATGGGAACAGTAGACATCTGATATACCTACTCTTCTTTGGAAGGACGATTCATCAGTAGCCCTAGGCCTTCTTCAGGGCTAAGTCCTTCGTAGAGCACCTCGTAGACAAAGCGTGTAATGGGCATATCTACCCCGCGGTCTTTGGCAAGCTGATAGATGCTGTTGCAGGCAACTGCCCCTTCAACGACCATTTTGGTGCGCTGCTGATAACCCTCAAGGGTATCCCCGCGCGCAACCCCTTCGCCCAGCGAGCGATTCCTTGAGTGCTTCGAGGTGCAGGTCACAATCAAGTCCCCCATACCTGCAAGCCCGCGGAAGGTGTCAGTTTGCGCGCCCACAGCTTCACCCAAGCGTACCAGTTCAGCAAGTCCGCGGGTCATAAGCGAGGCCTTTGCATTGTCACCAAAACCCATGCCATCACACATGCCACAGGCAATGGCAATAACATTTTTACCCGCCCCGCAAAGTTCTACCCCGATAAGGTCAACGTTGGTGTAGACACGAAAGAACGGTGTTGAGAAAAGATCCTGGAAATACCTGGCCGTATCTGGGCTATGTGCTGCGATTACGGTGGCAGAGGGTACTGCTTTGCTGACCTCTTCTGCGTGATTGGGTCCAGAGAGCGCAGCAATTCTGCTAGGATTACCCAGCACCTCTTCAAGAATTTCAGTCATAAGCTTATGAGTGCCTGCCTCAAGTCCCTTGCTAAGGATAACTACGGGTGTATCTTGTGGCAGCGTTTCTGCCATCTTTTCAGCAGTCGCACGCACGCCAATACTGGGGGTCACCATGACAACTGCCTCTGCGTCTATAAGGGCAGTACTGATACAAGAGCTTGCCGTAGTGCGCTCACTAAACTGAACTTTTGGTAAGTAAATAGGGTTACGACCAGAATTATTGATAGCATCAGCTATTTCAGGCTCGAAGGCCCACAGGTTTACCGTATGTCCCTTGCCGTCCAAAAGCCAGGCTACTGCCATACCCCAAGAGCCTGCTCCTATGACACTAATTTTCGCCATGCCCTGCCCTCTCTTCTATAGTTTTACGCTGTCCGCGCTCTTTCCAAGAAAAGCGAGGTTCTGTCCCCTCTCGAAGCCTCTTAATATTAGCACGATGAAAAATAGGAACAATAATACCGATTACCAGGGCAAAAAGACTTAGTGGCAGACTTTCATAAACTACTGCCGTCCACAAGGGAAAGGTGATTGCCGTCACGATAGTTGCCACTGAAACGTAGCGCGTCAGTGCAAGCACAAGGAAAAACACGCAGGCAGATATCAGGAAAACAATGGGCACTAAGGCAAGCATTACCCCGGCAGAAGTCGCCGCCCCTTTACCCCCTCGAAATTTAATATAAGGCGAAGCAGTATGCCCAATAATGGCAGCAAGTGCTGCGCCAATCAGTAGCCATGCAGCCGTATCGGAGCTTAGCTCTAGTGCCCCTGCAGCAAAGCGTGCGACAAAAACAGGGACAGCGCCCTTTGCCATATCCAGTAGCAAAATGCCAATGCCTGCTTTTGCCCCCAGTATGCGAAAGGTATTCGTTGCACCCAGATTACCCGACCCCTCTTTGCGCAGATTCACCCCGAAGAAGACTTTGCCAATCATCATTGAAAAGGGAATGGCGCCAAACAGATAGGCGAAAAAAAGCGTAACACTAAAGACCGCCCACAGCGGCAGGTTCAGTATGTGGCTTGCAATGAGATCCATGTATGGACGTGCTCCTCAAAAAGTTAGACTAAGTCAAAATCCATCAGTGAAACTTTAGCATAGAAAAGTGTCAATTTGCAGCATAGTTAACTTAGCGGCAGAGTCTGACCTGCGCTCTGACCTGCAATTATGTGTATACAAAAGTGTATACGCAGCCTTAGCAGAGCCGCATCTAATTTTTTGGCTTAAACTTCAAGATGATAGGCGTTCCCGACAAATCAAAATGTTCGCGCAGTCGATTTTCAAGATAGCGCTGATAGGCGTCATCGACGATGCGCGGATGATTACAAAAGAAGGTAAAGCCTGGTGGTTCATAGTGGGTCTGGGCAACATACTTGATAGTCAACTTTTGCGGACCCCTGCTAACGGTGTGGCCAAATTGGCGCAATTCCGTCAAAAAGCGATTTAGCGCAGAGGTCGATATCTGACTGCGATAATTGGTAAATGCTGCGATAACGGCGTCAAGAATACGGTCAAGTCCGCGGCCACTTTTTGCACTAACGCGCAGCACTGGTGCCCAGGAAATAAAGCCTAATCGGTCCTCAATGCGGTCAAGCAAGATGGTGCGTGTGTGCTCTGCCTCATGGGCTAGCTCTGCCGATTCCTGTTTCATCAAATCCCATTTGTTTAGCAAGACAACAATGGCACGGCCCCGTTCCTGCGCGTAGGAGGCAATGCGCTGATCCTGGTCGGTCAGGCCAACTTCTGAATCAATTACAAGCAAAACGACATCAGCACGGTCAATGGCGCGCATGGCTCGAACAAATCCATAGTATTCAACATCTGAATCGATGACAGCTTTGCGTCTAATGCCAGCTGTATCAACTAGGGTAATCTCACGATCCTTGTAAATTAGATCCGTGTCAATGGCATCGCGTGTAGTACCTGCAATTTCTGAAACGATAGAGCGCTCTCTGTGAGAGAGTCTATTTGTCAAAGACGACTTGCCCGCATTGGGCCGTCCGATGACTGCCACCCTGATAGGATCATCGTCGCTAAAAACTGGTCTGCGACTGATACGCTTTGCCTCGTCGCCGTAGGGGTCATTATCCTCATCGTAACGATCAAGCTCGGGGTATATGCTGTCTGCACTCCCTGCATCAGAGGTATCAGAAGCATTATCTATGCCAGATGAAGCTTCTTGACCTGCAGTATGTGATCGAGTCAGTAGTGGTGCAGGTAGCGCCTTGATGATTTCATCAAAGAGGTCGCCGGTACCTGTGCCGTGCGTTGCTGACACAGGATAGGGTTCGCCTAGTCCCAGATTCCAAAACTCATATGTTTCGCGCTCAGAAGTTGGATCGTCAACTTTGTTTACTGCGAGAAATACGGGCTTTTTCGTACGCTTCAACAGCCTTGCTAAGGATTCGTCATCAGCAGTCATCCCTGTCTGACCATCAACAAGCAATATGATGGCATCAGCTTGTTCTGTAGCAATCTCTGCCTGCGCGCGAATACCTGCCTGGAAAACATCATCACGTGCCATTTCAATACCACCCGTATCCACAAGGATAAAAGAGTTTCCTGCCCAATCGGCCTCATGATAGCTGCGGTCACGGGTCACCCCACGCTCGCCATGTACAATGGCATCGCTACGACCACTAATGCGGTTAACAAAGCTTGATTTGCCTACATTGGGACGACCAACAATGGCAATGACCGGAAGAATTGTCTTAGGCATCAGGCTTAAGCCTCCTCTGTGCTCACATCAGCTGCTGCGGCTAGAGCAGCAGTATCAGCAACAACGCTGACATGCGCATCAAGCGCCGCGACAAGTCCTGCAGCGTTGGCTGCATAAAATTGTATTGACACACCCAATTTAGCAGCCTCTGCAATCAGGTGTTGCGCATCTAGGTCATCAAGACTAATCCCGTCGTCATTGAAGATGCAGTCAGGAATTACATACAAATGCCTATCTAGACCTGCGTGACCCTCGTTGCGTAGATAGTCATAATCTAGCTTAAGCGCACGTAAAAGATCGCTACCTGCCAAAAGTCCTGTCACACTGACATTGCCCCCGAAAAAACGATTCTTCACGGGCAGCAGGCGTAATTTTCCGCCTGCATGAATTCCGCCCAATACCCCAAGCCAGGTCTGAGTCAGCAGCTCACCACAAACTATAGTTACCGTCTCTGTTCCGGGGCCATTTTGGGGCAGTTTGCCTAACGCTGCCTGCAATTCATTCAGGCTATCACGGATGTCTTCAACAAAATCCAACACCATGCCAATGCCGTTTTCCAACTGCGGAAAACCATCGTAGAATTCTGCCAGGGGAAAAGGTGCATGCGCATGAATGTAGAACTCATCAGCCAGATAGACCCAGGTAAGTTCACGTTCTTCAAATTCTTTAAACTGATGCTTTTGGACTTGATCAATGACCGACTTTGCCCATATTTCCCTATCTGCAGGAACCATGCTTGCAGAATTGAGCAGCTCTTTGAGCTTTGCTTGCGCAAAATCAGTAAAGGCAAGAGGCACAATACCAACACTTACAATATGTGGCAGCCGCTTTGCATCTTTAAGGTAGGCAAGCGTCCTTTCAAGCTCTTCCCCATCATTGATTCCTGGCACAAGGACTATTTGGATGTGAAAGTCTATGCCTGCGGCAATGAGCTCATCGAGGTTTTCAAGTGCCACAGCATGATTTTTGCCAATCAACTGCTGCCGAACTTCATCGCTTACCGCATGAAGCGATAGACGCAAAGGGCTGATGCGCTGCTCTATAATGCGCTGCTTATCTTCTGCAGTCAGATTGGTCAGCGTGATGAAATTTCCCTGCAGAAACGAAAGACGGTAGTCATCATCGCGCATACAAAGAGTCTTGCGCGCAGTTGCAGGTAATTGCCTCATAAAACAAAAGACGCAGTCATTTTCACAGGTATGGACAGCATCAAATACCAATTCGTCAAAGCTAATACCCCAACCTTCCTGCAAACTATCACGTTGCAGGATGACAGGACGCGTCTTGCCTTGCCGATCTGTGATTTCAAGTTCAAGTTCTGTGCTGTCACTTTCCCAAAGCCAGTCAATATAGTCAGAGATAACCTGCCCATTAACTGAATGGACGCACTCTCCTGCTTTAATCCCTGCCCTATCTGCAGGCGAGTCAGCTTCAAGAGATTCAATGCGTGCGACGGTGTTACTCACGATCTGTCCGCCTTTCCGTCCAAACTTTCGCCTGGCTTCCCCTTTGGCTCTGTGTACAGTTCCCCAATTTCCTGTATGCGCGCAACGACGCTTTGCAACTGATCTTCTGGGGTCGAAGCGCCAGCAGTAATGCCCACCTTTTCAGCATCTGCAAACCAAGACTCTTCAAGTTCTGCACTTGTCTCGATATGATAGCTTGCATGGCAGGATTCTTTGCTTATTTCATACAGCCTGCGGGTGTTTCCGCTGTTATGGCCACCAACAACAATCATCACATCAACCTGAGCAGCCAAAGCTTCTGTCGCCTGCTGCCTCTTTGTTGTTGCGCTGCAAATGGTGTTTACCACACACAATTCCGCAACCTTGTCACGCAGCTCTTCAACAACTTCATTGAGGGCCTCGGCTGTTTGTGTGGTCTGAATAACCACACCTACACGCGCGTCTTGCAGGTCCTCAAGAGGTGGCAGATCCGAAGCACCTGTAACTACATGGGACTTCTTGCCAGCGCGGGCATGAATACCAAAAACTTCGGGGTGATCAGGTTCTCCCACGATAAGGACGGTAAAGCCTTCTAGAGCAAGCTTTTCGGCAGCTTCTTGGACGCGAGCAACGTGAGGACAGGTTGCATCGACGACACGTGCACCGCGCGCCTGAGCCTCTTCAATCACACTAGGCGCAACACCGTGACTGCGAATAATCAGAGTGCTTTCAACGGCCTCGCTTGCAGGAACTAGATCATCTAGGCTGTCAACAACATCAACTCCAATAAGGCGCAGGGTATCAACTGCCTGCGGGTTATGGATAAGTTCCCCTAGGCTTGCCACAGGTGCGCCTTTTGCTGCGCGCGCAGCCTCTCGCGCCAGTTTAAGGGCGCGTTCAACCCCGTAACAGGTTCCTGCAGGGCGAGCTACATGAATTTCCACCGGACTACCTACCTCTTTTCTGCACGAGCAACCTTCAGAGCTTCTGAAAGGCCATCCATGATCAGTTCAGTTAATTTTGTGACTCGTTCCTTGCGCGTATATTCACTGCTAGGCACAGCTTCATCAGGAAAAAGCGGTGCCCCAAAGTGAACGAGCACTTTAGGAAAGCGCATGAGCTTCACGCCATCTGGACGAATATCCTCTGTACCCACAATCGCCACAGGAATCACGGGGGTATTGCCCCGCAAAGCCAACCACGCAGCGCCACCATAAGCTTCCCCTAGTGCCTGACTGTCACCTTCGTCTTGCTGCTCATTTCTCACACGCGTACCCTCAGGGAAAATCGCCATGCAATCTCCCGCCTTCATGACGCGCGCAGCATTGCGCAAAGTATCAAGATCAGCGGTTTTTCGCGATATGGGCATCACGCCTGCACTGTCTAAGACCCAGCCTAAAAACTTGCTATCCCACAGTTCGCGCTTTGCCAAAATGCGCAGTGGCATCTTAAGGCGATTTACCAGCGCAAAGATGACCAGTCCGTCAGCATAACTGATGTGGTTGGGGCTTAATATACAGGGCCCTGTAGGGAGGTTTTCTGTCCCTGTTACACGCACCCGAAAGAGGGGGAGCATGACCATGCCAGCAAAGCCTCTGCAGAGCTTTCTGATGAACCATCTGGGCTCACCCTTCTTGCCTGCATTCACTAGTGCGCGCTTGCGAAAGTGTGCGTGGCGTGGCTCTTTTTGAATTTGGTCACTCATAAATACTCTGGCCCTAGCTCCGGTGAGATGCCCTCAAGGTTATCATCATTTACTCCGCCATCTGTGCCACAGACTCTACCCTGGACCTCACGTGCACGTTTTACAATGGCCAAAATGACCTCTTCTTCGCTCATATTTGTCGTATCAAGCTCTATGGCATCTTCTGCACGTGTAAGGGGTGCAACTTTTCTGTTCATATCATAGTTATCACGATCTAAAAGCGACTGCAGTATCTCATCGTAATTGCTCGGCAGGCCTCTTTGCTCATTTTGCCTACTGCGACGACGCGCACGCTCTTCGACACAGGCAGTGAGAAAGATTTTTAATGCCGCATTGGGAAAAACGACCGTGCCTATATCACGACCTTCGACTACGTAATTGCCCTTACTGCCTAGCGCGCGCTGTTTTACCAGCATGTCTTTGCGCAGCTCAACACAACCAGCAACAGGGCTTACCGCCTTATCCACTTCTGATGACCTGATATAGTCCGTCATTTCTTCGTCTCCGAAAAAGACACGGGAGGGCAAAGCCTCGCCATCTTCATAAGCAAATGATATGCGACGTGCCTTGCTAAAGTCGCGAAGGGCTACGCCATCATTTAAGTCGATGCCACGTTGCAGGGCACCAACGGCTACTGCGCGATACATGGCACCCGTATCTAAGTAATGGAAAGATAAGCGCGAGGCAACAGCCCGCGCAACGCTAGATTTGCCCGATCCTGCAGGCCCATCAATTGCAATAATCACCCTAAATTCTCCTTCAAGATCAGAGGCTTTAGTATTTATTAAAACGGCAGTCCTGGGGGCATTCCTCCCCCGCCCCGGCGACCTTTCTTACCCTTGCCACTCATGCCACCAAATTGCTTCATCATTTTTTGCGCTTCAGTGAACTGTTTCATAAGACGATTAACCTCTACCACAGTTGTACCTGAACCAGCAGCAATGCGGGCGCGGCGCGAACCGTTAAGCAGCTTAGGATTAACGCGCTCTTTAGGGGTCATCGAAAAAATAATCGCCTCCATGCGAGCTATTTGCTTATCATCAATAGCACCATCGGGAATACCTGTTCCGCCACCTGGAAGCATTTTCAAGATGGCACCAATGCCACCCATTTTGCGCATCTGCTTGATGCTTTTAAGGAAGTCATCAAAGGTAAACTGGCCTTTTTTTAGGCGCTCCTCATCCCATTCAGCGATTTCATCTTCAAGCTCTGTGTCCATCGCCGTTTCAATAAGGCTCACCACATCCCCCATGCCTAGGATGCGCTTTGCCATGCGATCAGGATGAAACTCATCCAGCGACGAAGGCTTTTCCCCTTCTGAAGCAAAAAGGATTGGCTTGCCTGTAACCTCGCGAATAGAAAGTGCTGCACCACCACGAGCATCACCATCAAGCTTTGACATAATAAGTCCATCAAAGTCTAGAATCTTGCTAAATTCTGCAGTGACATTAACAGCGTCTTGACCCGTCATAGCATCAACAACCATGAGTATCTGATCAGGCTTTACTGCCTGCTTGATAGCAGTTGCTTCAGACATCATCTCTTCGTCAATGTGCAAACGACCAGCAGTGTCAACAATGACCACATCAAGCATGTTATCAATGGCGTGGCGCACACCCTCTGCTGCTGTTGCAACAGCATCGCCTGCCGACGCACCTTCACCGCGATAAACAGGAATTTGTAGTTCGCGACCTAGAGCCTCTAGTTGATCAATAGCCGCAGGTCTGTGGACATCACAAGCAACCATAAGGGGACGCTTGCCCTGCTTGCGCAGTCGCCAAGCAAGCTTTGAAGTGGCAGTTGTCTTACCTGAACCTTGCAAGCCGACCATCATGATGACATTGGGCATGCGCGACGAAAGCACCATGCGCGTAGGCGTTTCACCCAGCAACTTAGTCAATTCATCTAATACAATTTTTACCACTTGTTGACCTGGAGTCAGAGAATTCATGACATCAGCCCCGACAGCACGCTCACGTACCCGTGCAATAAAGGCCTTGACCACTTTAAAGTTTACGTCCGCTTCAAGCAAAGCAAGGCGAATTTCACGCATCGCAGCATCAACATCTGCCTCGCTAAGAATACCCTTGCGGTTTAGTTTAGTAAATACATCTTGTAAGCGATTAGCTAAGCTATCAAACATGGGAAGAAAACACCTTTCCGTCAATAAAAAACAGCCCTACCAGTCTAACATGGGATCGCATCCTCAAAGCCCACAAGGGACGCTAGCAAAAGAGGGAGTGTGCCCTTGAAAGTTGGACACACTCCCTCCTACCTCAAGTCTTTAGCTAGGACTACCCTGTGGTACCTGTGGCAAAGTCGTAGTCTTCTAGTTGCCCCTTGTTGTAGGCCTCATAAGCTGGCAGATCAAGGAATCCGTGGCCTGACAGACCAAAGAGGATGGTCCTCTTCTCGCCTTTTTCAGCAGCATCACGCGCCTCTTGTATTGCTGCAGCTATAGCATGACTACTTTCTGGCGCTGGCAACATTGCCTCTGCACGACCAAAGGCTAGAGCTGCCTTAAAGCACTCTGTCTGATACACAGAGGTAGCCTCGATTGCCCCTTGATGGACCAGCTCTGACAATAGCGGAGAGTCGCCATGATAACGTAGGCCCCCTGCATGAATTCCCGCAGGCACAAAGTCGTGCCCTAGCGTATACATTTTCATCTGCGGCGTCATCTTTGCCTCGTCGCCAAAGTCATAGCGATATTCACCCTTGGTAAGGGTCGGGCATGCCTTTGGCTCAACTGCAAGCAAGCGTGCCTTGCTTTTGCCGTCAAGTTTGCGCTTGTGATACGGGAAAGCTAGTCCTGCAAAGTTTGAACCGCCACCACAGCAGCCAATGATTACATCAGGCTCGTCTTCGGCAAGCTCCATTTGCAAGATTGCCTCTTGACCAATAATGGTTTGGTGCAAAATCACGTGGTTAAGAACACTGCCCAGGGCATAGTTCGTGTCTGGATTTGTTGCAGCAATTTCCACTGCCTCTGAAATAGCAAGCCCCAGCGTTCCTAGGAAATCTGGATCTAACTCGAGGGCATGACGACCAGCCTGGGTCAAGGTTGTGGGAGAGCGATGGACGGTTGCTCCGAAACTTTCCATGAACATGCGACGGTAAGGTTTCTGGTCATAGCTAACGCCTACCATGTAGACCTCGACGTCAATGCCTAGCTGACTTCCCGCCATTGACAGTGCTGAACCCCATTGCCCTGCGCCTGTCTCTGTTGTCAGCTTGTTGATGCCTGCCTGCTTGTTATAGTAGGCCTGCGGAATCGCCGAATTTGCCTTATGCGAACCACTTGCATTGATGCCTTCATACTTGTAGTAAATGCGCACATCATCTGGCAGACCCAATGCTTTTTCAAACATGCGAGCACGGGTGAGCGGTCCTGGACGATAGGTGCGCAAAACATCGATAACCGGTCCAGGGATGTCGATATAGCGCTGTGTTGTAAGCTCTTGTTCGATAAGCGCTGGGGGAAAGATTGCCGCAAGTTGTTCCTGCTGCACTGGATTGCCCTCTATATCAAGGTATGGTGGCAGTCCTTCAGGCAGGTCAGCAATCACGTTATACCATGTAGTCGGCATGTCCTTTTCTTCTAGCGTGAACCGTGTCTTTTCCTGCGTCATTGATAACACTCCTCTCGGGACAACATCCTTGTTGTCCATCGCGAGCAAACTCTTTACTAGTAACGTTTGTCAAGCTAGGGATTGTTTTGCGGCCCCACCTGCCTTAGTATACAGGTCAGCCCTTGCTCACTTCATAAAAAATCCCCTACAGCATATAACTGTAAGGGACGAGAAGTTTTCCCGCGGTGCCACCCTTGCTTGACGCCAAGCTAAAAGCTTAGAGTCCACTCTTTCAAATACTCAGACAAAGCTCTTTTGAGTCCTGTCCTTCATACCTGTGTTTCACTTTCGGGGAAACATCCGCCGTCACTAGTAAGCTGCTTTGCAAACTATTCGCACTTTACCCTAAGCGCAAAAAGCTTACACGGCCGTTGCAACGATGCCTCAGAAGTCCATTCATCCCCATCCCGCTTTGTCAGATTTCCACCATCACTGACTCTCTACACCTTAAGATTGCAAATACTGCAAATCTAGGTATGCGCTGATAGGACTACTACTCTTCCTCAACGGCTATTCAATTGAAAAGTATGATACGCCCAAACGCCTTACAATGCAAGAGGTCTGCCAATCTTTTTTGGCAGACCTCTTGAAGGGTATACCTGAAGTACCCTAATGATACTCCAGAAACTGTTTCATGCTTTTGCGAAAAACCACTGACACATTAGACAAATGAAACGCTTTGATACTTGACTGTTTGAACCTTTAAAATCTTTGCAGGACGGGATTATTCACTCGCGCGAGTCACTGCTTCTGCAAGGTGTGCAGGAATATTGATTCCAAGGGCATCGGCTACATCACCGTTGATGAAGATGTCACTTTCTTCGGTCATGACGCGCACAGGCGTGGTGGCAGGATCTGCCCCGTGAAGCAAGTCTATCGCCATCATTGCAGTCACGCGACCTAGCTCATAGTAATTGACGCCAGCAGTCGCAAGTCCGCCCTCTTCAACCATGGTAGATGCACCAGGGATTACCGGAACACCTGATTCAACGGACATGCTTCCCACCATTGCCATAGCAGATGCGACAGTGTTGTCTGTCGGAGTATAAATGACATCAACTTCACGGATGAGCGAAGTCATCGCCTGCTGCACATCACCTGTGCCAGTAACGGTAGCTTCACGCGTAGCAATACCGCGACCTTCAAGTTCTTCTCTCATGAGGTTGACTCCTTCAACAGAGTTTGCCTCGCCAGAGTTATAGATGAATCCCACTGTTTCAGCGTCAGGTATAAGCTCTAGCAGCAATTCTGCCTGCTTTGCCGTAGGCGCCATGTCACTAGTTCCCGTGACATTTCCGCCAGGTGCCTCATTGCTATCAACAAGGTCAGCTGCAGTAAAACTAGTGATTGCCGCACCGAGGATAGGCATAGTATCTGTTTTTGCTCTCATAGTTTGGGTCGCACCCGTACCTAAAGAGAGGATTAAGTCTTTATCTTGAGCAACGAAACGGTCAGCAATGGTGGACAGTGTCGCATTGTCACCTTGAGCATTCTGGAAGTCAAGTTCGAAGTGCTCTCCTTCTACATAGCCCTGTACTTCCATTTCGGCGAGGAACCCTTCAAGGACTTCAGTGAACGCAGGGTGTTCAACTGGTTGAACAAATCCAATCTGGAATACCTGCTGAACTTGAGGTTCGCCGTTCGCTCCTTCTGTTTCTGTGTCAGTGGTTTGTTCGCAAGCGCTGAGTGTGAAAGCAAAAAAGAATGCACCCACGACCATTGAGACGAGTAGCATTTTCTTGAAGTTTTGCTTCATTGTTATCACTCCTTTGCGATACGTCGACGCTAGGCCCTTTACCTAGCTAAAGCGACTATGGTACCACAAGTCGTGAACTCTTAGAAAAAATCCGAAAAACTTGACCGTGCTTTTCGCAATATTTCTTAGACTGCTCACAATAAATTGCCCCACCATTGACCATATCTACTTGTGATAAGGGTGATTGTTAGATATTGCAAAGGCTCTATAGATCTGTTCGACTAGCATGATACGTGCGAGATTATGTGGCCATGTTTGAAGGCCAAAGGAAAGTGATTCCTGCGCTACCGCTAGCACTTCTGGAGAAATTCCATGAGATCCACCAATAATAAAGACAAAATGAGATTTGCCTCGCAACTTCAAGTCGTCGAAATGTGTAGCAAGCTGTGTACTGCTGCGCTGCTTCCCGCGTCCGTCCAATGCAATGACTTGCGTGGTATCGCCAGCCTGCAATTGTTGCAAGCGGGCAAGAATAGATTTTCCCTCTGCAGCTTTTATCTGCTTTTCTGTGCCTGATTGCGAGGCCTTGTCAGGGACTTCAACAATGGTGACTTTTGCAAAGGCAGAGAGGCGTCGCTGATATTCTGCAAGCGCCTCTTTCCAATAATTGTCTTTCAGTTTGCCTGTGGCAATAACGGTAATTTTCACAACAGGCTGCTGTCTTTTGTTCGGTCCGTCAACACTCAGTACCTAAGGCCAGATTAAGGACCAGGAACTGGAGGGTGCTGTGGTGGCTGCTGCCCCTGCTGCGGAGCCTCTTGTTGCATCCTGCTCATGAAGTCATCAGATGCCAGTGTTGCAGTAAGAACCTCATTTTCACCGCTTCGATAGATTTCTACTTCAACGCTATCTCCCACGCGATTTGAACGAATCGCAGAGAAAACATCTTCTGAACTGCTGATAGTGCGATCACCAATACGAACAATGAAGTCACCTGTTTGCAGACCTGCAACGTCTGCTGGAGAACCGCCTACAACTGAATTTACGACAACACCACGATCTACAGGAAAACCGTAGGCACGAGCAATTTCTGGAGTAATGGTCGTAGTGCCAATACCCAAGAAGGCATGTGATGCATGTCCTGATTCGATAAGCTGGTTGGAAACATGAATAACCGTGTCAACAGGAATAGCAAAACCTACGCCTGCAGATGCCCCTGACAAAGTATTAATAAGCGAATTAATACCAATAAGACGACCCGCCTTGTCGACCAAAGCACCGCCAGAATTGCCTGGGTTAATTGCAGCGTCAGTCTGAATTAGATCAACGTAGGCAATATGGGTCGTTTGCGTGGAAATGATATTGCTGCGCCCTAGCCCAGAGATAATTCCCGATGATACCGACTGCTCATGTCCAAAGGGCGAGCCAACAGCCATGACGTATTGCCCCTCAAGCAAGTTAGAAGATGTCCCTAGCTCTATTGCAGGGAGGTCACCTGTCGCATCTATCTTGAGTACCGCAAGGTCAGTCGAAGGGTCTGCCCCCACAAGGACTGCTGGATAGGTTTGTGCACCTGCAGTGACCACAATATTGCTAAGGTTTTCAACGACATGATTATTGGTAACAATATATCCCTCTGAACTGAGGATTACCCCCGCGCCAGCACTCATACCTTCAGGTGAGCGCATGCCAAGACCCATGTCCATACTGCCCGAAATGCTAACAACACTGGGTAAAACCTTGCGTGCAACCTGAACAGACAGCTCGTCCTCTGAAGGGTTTGTTACATCACTGGGAGTCTCAATAACTGTTGAGCGAGGGGTATCAGTGTCATCACGTGGACTGTCACCGTCATCTGGGGTTGTCGGCAAAGATAGTGACCCCCGGTCAAAGTCAAGATCAAGGAAGTTGTGGGTAGTGAAAATCACGCCTATAGGTAGGACAAGCATCGCAAATGCTAGCAATCCCGCTATAAGCGCAAGTCTTCTTTTCTTCTTTTTTGCCTTGGGATCAGGAGCATCCTCGACAGGCTGTACTTGCGCGGGTGCAGCGTATGACGCTTGCAGCTTTTGTGAAAATTGATCAATAGTTTGGGCTGGCTGCATGGCAGCATGCCTTGCAGGATCATAAGGTATTGCCCCTTCTGGCACCTGCCCCTGTTCATAATATTGTGGCTGTGGTGGCTGTTGCGCCATTTGCACCGGTGAAGGTTGTTGCACCGTTTGAACTGGCTGAACTGGCCGAACCTGCGGCTCAAAAACAGGGGGTGCTTGTGGCGGCACATTTCCAGGGGTTTGTTCGGACGAATTCTGGATAGGAGCTTCAGTGGCTCCGAATGGGTCAAATCCCAAGCCCTGATGCGGGTCAGGAACGTGACCGCTTTGTTGACGATAGTCTTTCATTTGTGTTTTCTCCTAGCACTCTCGAGCATATAAAACTACATAGACCTAGGATTCCAATTATAGAACAGAGAAGAGTAATGACAAGAATCGTCACCGTATGTTATCTTGCCTTGCGCAATTATGCGGGTGCAATGCGCGTAGCAGGCTACTCTGCTTCGCGCTGCCCTTTAAAAACTCGCCATAAAATGAAGGTTCCTGCCAGAATCATTGGCAGTGATAAGAGCATGCCCATGGTCAGCCAATTGCCCAGCAGAAAGCCTAGCTGAACATCTGGCTCACGGAAGAATTCGGCAAAAATGCGCACGCAGCCATAAAGCACAAGGAAGGTCCCTGCGATGGTTCCTGCAGCAGGTGGTCTGCCCTTTTTAGCATAGTAAAGAGCAATCACAAGCAATACTGCAAATATAAGTAGACCTTGCAACAATGCCTCATATACCTGTGAAGGATGGCGTGCCAAAGGACCAGCTGCTGGAAATACTACCCCCCAGCTAACTTCAGTCACACGACCCCACAGCTCCCCATTGATGTAGTTTGCCATACGTCCTGCACCTAAACCGATTGGAGTGCCAATCAGCACAAGATCACCTAAACGCAAGACGGGCATCTTGATTAAACGCGCTGCAACAACTGCACCAACCACAGCACCTATAAGGCCCCCGTGAAAGGACATACCAGAGATGCCGCCATCCCAAAAAGCGATAATTTGAATAGGGCTTGCAAGAAAATACGCTGGTTGGTAAAACAGGCAAAAGCCCAGACGCGAGCCAATGATTACCCCTAAAGAGATACTAATCAGTACGGTCAGCAGATTGTCAAAATCAAAGTCAACTTTCCAACGCTTCGCGAAATAGTAGGCAAGCCCTGAGGCTGCTATAAAGCCAAGCAAATAGGCAAGTCCATACCAACGCGCGACAAAAGGTCCAATGGCAAAGGCCACCGGATCTATCGCCTGTATACTGTAAAGTAATTCGCCCACGATATCCTACAGAGCGTTATCTGGCCTCGTTGGCACGCATCAAGAATTCGTCAACTGATTCAAGTTTTTCAAGTTCACGTGCAAAAAATTCGACCTGATTTCCTTCGGCAGAGCTAAGCTCACGATGAGCCATTTCCTCAAAATCAGGGGTGCTATGACCAGAGCAGCCACCGCAGCTCTCGCCGTCACCTGCATCAAATCCAAAGGTGCCAGAAATACCTGCAACCTGACCAATCAAGTCAGAAAAATTCAGTTTACCGTCTTTCATGGAGATGCTTAGCTCTTGTGCCAGCTGCTCAATCACCTGCGGTGGAATAATAGGAGCCTGCGAGGCAATACGCACCAAAGTATCACACTTTGGACAGCGTACAGAAATCTCTGTCCTGCCCTCTTCATGCACAACCATATCTTCGACGCAGTCAAAACCTGCCTGCACCTGCCCATCAACGGGACACAAAAATCCAATTTGCCCAAAAAGCATTGAATGTTTCCTTTCAACAAAAAATCCGAGTACCCTATTATATCCTGCTCATATGACAAAAATGTGAAACCAGGCTGGGAAAGCTTAAGTACACCGAAAGTTGCAGCGAAAGCGTCACTTTCAAGGAGGCTATTTGCCCTCCTGCGCTATTTTTTTGCGCAAGCGTGTGGAGGAATACGGAAGTCCATCACTGCAAGTCTCAAGTTTTACCAAGGTAAGTTTCATCTGACTGCCTGAAGCAGTCAGGATTTCTTCTATCTGCTTAGGTCCTGTATCAGCACCTTTGCCGAATCTAAAATTGCCTCCTATAACGACCTCTTGTGCCTGCACTAAGGTGGGCAGGGTTAGTGTAAGAAAGTCCTTGGCACTTTGTTGCGACATCTTATGATTAAAAGGTAAGACAATGACTTCATCAATCCCGCAAGCTTTAAGAGCTGCTATCTTTTCTGACAGGCTCATGAGCGTCGCTGGCTCTTCAAGAGGGCGTACTACTCCTCGTGGATGGGCGTCAAAGGTAAGTACCGTTGCAAGCAGTCCCTGAGCTTTTGCTCGCTTAACCAGGGTAGCAAGAAGTGCTCTGTGTCCCGCGTGCACCCCATCAAAAACACCTATGGTGATAAGGGACGGACCTACACGCCTTCCCGCCACTGATGCAGCAGTAAGCCTTTCGGCCGACAGCGACCTTAGCAAGGTTTCACGCGGCAAGAACAAGTCAGCAATAGCAAGAGGATCATCTGCGCAGACTGCTTCAAGGTCATCAATGCTGTAAGCATCGGCAAGGGTGAAATCCCCAGAGCTAAGGCGGCGCAATGAGCTCAAGTGTGCGTGAGTACCTGCCGCTTTGCCAATATCTCGTGCAAGGGCACGAATATAGGTACCCTTAGATACCCTAAAGTCTACTGTCCATGACTGCGAGTCTGCGTCTATACTGACAAGTTCTGCACTGTACACGCAAATACTGCGAGGCTCAAACTTGAGCGGGCTGCCTTTGCGCGCTTCTTTGTGAGCAACTTTGCCGCCCTGCTTTAAGGCAGAGAAGTCAGGGGGTATCTGGTCAGCCTCCCCCAAGAAGTCAGCAAGCAGTCTGCGTGCGTACTCTTTGTCAAAGACTTCAGGAGGAATATCAGAGCTGCACGTAGTCTGTCCCTGCGCATCATCGGTTGTAGTTGCTGTACCAAAGGTGATTTGTGCGCGATAGCTTTTTTCGCAAACAATAAAATCGTTTGAGAGAGTTGCAGCATGTCCGATCAACATAATCATAAGGCCTGAAGCATCAGGGTCAAGCGTGCCGCAGTGACCAATGCGGCCTTCGCCGCTGAAGTGGCGCAGTCTTCTGACCAGATCGTGGCTAGTCATTTTGCGCGGCTTATCAACTAAAAGGACTCCCGATAGGGCAGTGTCGCCTCTTTTTGCACCCTTCTTTTGAGGGAGCTTAGAATTCAATGCTGCCCTGCTCATCTGTGACTGCACCAGCTTGTATGCTAACAATTTTCCAGTCGGGATTATGGAGGTGCTCTTCGTCTACCTCTGGTTCTTCGCGCTGCGGAAAAAGCGGGAGCAATTCATCAAGAATCTGCTCAAGGCTTGCTGTTTTATCAGGCCAAGAAATTCCAGCTGCCGCCCTGTGGCCTCCGCCACCAAACTGACGTGCCACAACAGACACATCAAATTCGCCATCACTGCGCAAAGAAAGGCGTGGTCCCTTAGAAGAGTCTGTGATAAAAAGTGCTACATCGACATCGCTTGCACAGCGTATAAGGTCGATTAGGTTTTCGGTGTAGTCAACGGGGACTCCTAGTTCCTGCAAGTCAGCGTCAGAAAGGTAGGATTGAATGACTGCTCCCCCATTAAGCAGTTTTGCTCGCGAGAGAATACGTCCTTCAAGATGCAGTGCCGCCAGAGGCTTTTGACCATAGATTTGTTGGGCAATTTTTGCTGGATGTGCGCCCGCCTCAATCATTTCGCTTACCGCAGCAAATGCCTCTTTAGTGGTATTTGAAAATTGAAAGCTACCTGTGTCGCTCATAATCGCAACATAGCAGGCAGTGGCAATAGCGGCATCACGCTGCCAGTTCATCTCGCCTAACAATGTCCAGATAAGCTCACCCGTTGCTGACGCGCTTTCTTGGATATAGCGCTGGTCTGCATAGCTTTCTTTGAGGGGTGGATGATGATCAATGATAAGAGAATTTGCAGAGGCCTGCAAAAGCTCTGCCGCCTTGTTGAGTCGCGTACTATCAGGTGTATCAAGTGCGATAAACAAGTCTGGCACAGTATCAGCAGAACCAAGCGTAGACAGCAGTTCGTCAGGGCGCTTGAAATTCTCACAATCTGTCATCCATAGGTAGGGTGCTGGCGGTGTTGCATTATCTGCGAGTAGCGCAGTCGCTTCAATGTCGCGCAATTTGAGTGCGCGCACCAAAGCAAGCACTGAGCCAATTGAGTCACCATCAGGACGCGTATGTCCACAAACAAGTACTTGAGAGCCTGCGGGCAATGCTTCAAGCGTCACCTTCAGATCTTCCCTGCTTACAATGTTCATAACTTGCCTATCATCCATAAACGTTCCTTGCACCCACAAGAATCAAGTGAAGCCTAGTTCTTATCTGACTCTTCTGCAGCAAACTGTTCACGGCGCTCGTCAGCACTGGCAAGGATGTCAGCAATGCGCTGTCCTTCATCGAGGGCTTCGTCGATATGAAAGTTTAGCTCAGGAGTCGAGCGCCAGCCAACTGCTTTACCCAGTAGTGAGCGAATACGGCCTTTTGCTGATTCAAGTCCCGCTATCATCTCTTCATAGCGGCTAGGGTCGTTGCTTACAAAAATGTGGGCAACTGACTTATCAGGAGTAACCTCAACCCCTGTTACCGTCGTCATGAATATACGTGGATCGCTAATTTCTCTTTCGATAATTAAGGCCACTGCTGCGCGTGCAGCCTCATCGTTTTTGCGGCTAAAGTTTTGACGTGCCATAGTTAATCCCTTTCTTTCCGGTTCATTTATGATGCAAGCTAGTAGTTACACAGTTGGAGTTGCTTATGCTTTTCGGGCAACCTCTTTTATGCGGTACCCTTCGATAATGTCATCTACTTTTAGGTCTTGGAATCCTTCGATGCCGACGCCACATTCATATCCTGCACGCACCGATTTGACGTCCTCTTTAAAGCGACGCAATGAGCCAATTGTCCCCTCGTATACAACGGTTGAATCGCGAACAATGCGAACTTTATCGTCGCGACTGATTTCCCCATCAAGCACGTAAGACCCTGCAATAACACCCATCTTTGGAACACGGAAGAGTTCTCGCACTTCAATACGTGCCGTGTCCTCTTCAACGAATTCTGGGGCAAGCATACCCACGCGAGCTGCGTTGATTTCTTCAATTGCCTGATAGATAACGCGGTAGAGGCGTACGTCAATTTTTTCCTCGGCAGCAAGCGATTTTGCCCCAGGGGTCGGACGCACGTTAAATCCAATGACAATGGCATTTGATACCGTTGCCAGCTGAATGTCAGTTTCGGTAATTCCACCAACAGCAGAATGCACGATGTTTATACGCACTTCTGTCTGGTCAATCTTTTCAAGTGCATCAGACAATGCTTCGATTGACCCCTGCACATCAGCTTTAACGATCAAGTTGAGATCTTTGATTTCGCCTGCCTCAATCGCACTAAAGAGGTCATCAAGCGATACATGCTTATGCGCCTTTTCTTGCTGACGCAGACGCATCTTCATAGAGCGCGACTCTGCAAGTGCACGTGCACTGCGCTCATCTTCAAAGACAAGGAACTCATCACCTGCAGAAGGAACTTCTTGCAAGCCCAAGATCTCAACAGGCTCTGAAGGTCCTGCTGATTTTACCTTAGCGCCATCTGGCGTAATCATGGCACGAACGCGGCCAAAGGCAGTTCCTGCAACCAGTGCGTCACTACCGCGTAGCGTACCACGCTGTACTAACACTGTTGCAACAGGACCGCGACCTTTGTCAAGTTTTGCCTCGATGACTGTACCGAAGGCCTGAGTATTTGGATTCGCCTTTAGCTCAAGCATATCTGCTTGGATTAGCAGCATTTCAAGCAATTCGTCAATACCTTGACGCTTCTTAGCACTGATATTAACAAAGATGTTAGTGCCGCCCCAGTCTTCGGGAACAACCTCATATTCAGTCAACATCTGACGAACACGATCTGGATTTGCTCCGTCTTTATCAATCTTATTGACGGCAACTACAATCGGTACCCCTGCAGCCTTTGCGTGACTGATTGCTTCGATAGTTTGCGGCATAACACCGTCATCAGCAGCTACTACCAGGATAACGATATCGGTGATATTAGCACCACGGGCACGCATAGCCGTAAAGGCTTCATGGCCTGGGGTATCAATAAAGGTAATCTTGCGACCGTTCTTTTGCACAACGGAAGCACCAATATGCTGGGTGATACCGCCAGCTTCAGTGTCAACGATTCCCGTTTCACGAATTGCATCCAAGAGCGAAGTTTTGCCATGGTCAACGTGACCCATGACAGTGACAACAGGGCTGCGAGACTCAAGATCTTCTGGCTTATCTTCCTCAAAGGTCCAAGTCATCTCGTCCTCTGGGCGCTGAATAGTAACGCTGCGCTCTAAGTCATCAGCCAGCAAATCAATCAGCTCGTTGCTGATAGGCTCATTAACAGACAGAGGTGTTCCCAGCATAAAGAGCGTCTTGATTAAATCGTTTGCAGGAACATCAAGTGCCTCTGCAAAGTCGCCCAGGCTTAGGCCTTCGGTGACCGTCACATCTGCGCCACCATGAGGAATATCAGGTTCGCCGCTGCCTTCGGAAGCATCTTTGATAAGTTCGTCCTCAGCGGCTCCCTTACCCTTTTTCTTCTTTTTCTTCGAGCGGCGTGATTCGCCTTCAGATTTTGCGGCCTCAACTTCGGCGCGCATTTCTGCAAGAACCTTCTCTTTTTGCAGCTTTTCTGCCTGAATCGCCATCTCTTTATAGCGCTGAGCCTCTTCGGCCTCTTTTCGCGCAGCTTTCTCGCGCTCAAGGCGTTCATGTTCTGCGGCAATGGCCGCCTCAAGATTGCTTCGCTGATTCTGCTTTGCCGTTTTTGCCGCAGCAGCACGCTTCTTTGCTGCAGTAGCAGCAGGGCTTTGTGCCTCGGTAGCAGCAGTAGCAGTCCCTGCTTCACTTGCAACTACGTCTGCCTTTGCAGATTTAACACCTGCATCTGTAGCAGCAGTCTTAGCAACATCCTTAGTCGCCCCTTCGGTCATTTCTGTGACTGCCCCTTTAGCTGCCTTGTCCGCAGCCTTAGCTGGAGTCTTCTTAGCTGTCTTTGCAGCAGGCTTCTTTGCCTCTTTCTTTGCTTCTGCAGTTGTAGTTTCACCTGCGCCACTACCTCCACCACTTGCAGCAGCAACGGCAGCAACGGCAGCCTCTACCACCTCTGACAGTGGGGCTGGTATCGGAGCCTTCGCCGCAGCAGCTTCTTCAGCTGCGCGCTTTTTGGCCTCTTCTTCTAATTTGGCACGCTCAGCTTCACGCGCAATACGTTCTTCTTCACGCTTAATGCGTGCAGCCTCTTCGGTCTTGCGGCGCTCTTCTTCCTCTGCCCTTGCTTTGGCCTCTTCTTCTTCGCGCTTACGCGCTTCTTCGGCCTCTGCCGCTGCACGCTCTGCCGCGACTTCTGCCTGCCTCTGCTCAATCAGCGGAGCCAGCTGCAGGCGCACAATGTCTACGTAGGCATCAACCAGGCTCGACGACGGAGTCTTCGCAGGAATACCCAGCTTCTGGACTTCCTCCAACAACTCTTTGCTCTGCATGCCGAACTCTTTAGCAAGTTCGTATATTTTCACGCCTGCCAAGTGCAATCACTCCCTAATCTACTTATTAGCCTGAGCTAAATATAACGCTACGCTTCTGCGCAGATTGGTAACTACTTCATTACTTTGCACGCCTCTTGGTGCGCGCAGTCCTCGTGCTAAGAACCCTTCTTCGAGGGCACGTTCAAAACAGTCCACATTCTGTGCAGGAGAATGTGTCCATACTCCCCTACCAGGACGCCGCTTACTCTTGTCGAAAGCTACCTGCCGACTTTCGCCATCACCCTGTAGTACAAAGCGCAGAAGCTCTGTGCGCGCCGCCTTCTTTCGGCAGGCTACGCAGGTTCTTTCTGAAATCTTTTCTACCAAGACCTCTTTAGACATCCTCGAGATCTGCATGTACCCCGCAATAGGCCGAACCAGGACGCGCATGATTGCGACATCTGATGCCCTCAGCAGTAGTAGCAGCACAGATTGGATCAACCTGATCTAGGTCTTCCATCAAAGGAATCGGTATGACAAGGCCAGCAGCTTCTGCCATTTCAACACTCTTGATGTCAATGCGCCATCCTGTTAGCTGTGCAGCTAGGCGGGCATTTTGACCCTCTTTTCCAATTGCAAGCGAAAGCTGATCGTTAGGAACGATTACGTTAGCAGTATGATTTGCTTCGTCGATCATGACGCGATCAACCTTTGCAGGAGACAGGGCGTTAGCAACAAAGACTTCTGGGTTCTCATCCCAAGCAATAATGTCAATGCGCTCGCCACGCAAGTCAGTTACGACATTGCGCACACGACTACCACCAGGGCCTACACAGGCACCGACAGGATCAAGGCTTGGTTCGCGACTTGCAACCGCTACCTTTGAGCGAATACCTGCTTCACGCACGATGCTCTTAAACTCGACAATGCCGTCATAGACTTCAGGCACTTCGACCTCGAAAAGACGCTTGATAAGTCCTGGATGCTTACGTGACACAATGATGGATGATTCATTTGCCTTTTGGACACGGCGCACATCAACAATATAGACTTTGATACGCTCATTAAAGCGATAATGCTCACTGGCTGGGGCCTCGCTTGCAGGAAGCTCTGCTTCAAGATCATCGCCCAACTTGATGATGGTAAACTTGCGATTCGATTGCTGCACTGGGCCAGAGACCATCTCTCCAATGCGACCTACGAAGTCCTCGAAAATACGCTCGCGGCGTGCATCGCGCACCATGGCGCTAATGACAGATTTTGCCTGGTGAGCTGCAATACGAGACACTTCCGGAGGCGTTACGTCTCGCTCCTCGTATTCGCGAACTTCGCCTTCCTCTGGCTCTGTCTCAGGATCAAAGTCGCCGATCGGAATCATCTCATATACGTAAATCGCACCCGTTTCGCGATCGAGTGTAACCCGTGCATGATTCTCTAGTTTAAGAACACGCTCATAGACAGGCGCGAGGTTTTGTTCGAGCTTGTCGAGCAACTCATATTCGTCTATTCCGTGGGTTTGAGCAATCTCTTTGAATGCCGCCATCAAACCAATATCTGTCACTGCCATTCTGCCTAAGTCCTTCCTGCCTATTTAAATTGCTACGCGCAATTCACAGTGATTGTCTTGTACCTTGCTCTATTTTTAGCTGCCTTGCCTTGCTTTGTCTTGTCTTTAGGTAGTGTTGCCCGCAGCTTTGTCTACATTACTATCTGCAGTACTGCGCTTTGGTCGCCCGCCAGGTGATGAAACCTCAAGGGTATAGCGCGTCGCTATTAACTCATCCAAAGTAGAGCTAATCCACTTGTTTGCCTGCGTAAGATCATCAATACCAATGCCACCCTGTGCGCCCTCTTCCTCTGGATGTTTGTCCAAATAGACCACCACAATAGGATTGTGAGCTTGACCTTTAACTTCAACGTCTACCAGGTCTAGGCCCTCTGCACGAGCAGTGTCATTAAGGGCATCAAAAAATTCCTGTGCACGCTGCACCTTGTCCATACTAAGTAATACCCTCCTCAAACATGCCTAAGGTACGCCACTAGTGAAAAGAAGCGGGTCACAGACCCACTTCCTAGTAACGTACACAGATTTAAACACAGTTTCATTGCATCAAGCCCTACGATAGTAACATAATTGTCCCAATTTGCGCAGGTTTACTCTCTTTTGTGTCGCTATGCAAAAACTTGTGACTCTCTTTTTGCCCCGCTTTGTTAATTCAAAATCTATATGATACAATCTCAGTCACAAGTGCTGATCCATGTACTTGTGCGGGCTACTTTCACTAAAGCCTATGCCAACTAATTGTGGACTGCCAAGAGGGGTATTACTGTGGTCACCAATAAATATGGTATTAGGAATTTTCTTAGCGCAATCACTCAAAAGCATTCTACGAAAAAATTGCTCTTAACCTTTGTGGCAATTCTGACGCTAGCACTTCCTCTTTTTGGGGCAACAAGCACCGTTGATCTTGAAGCCATACCACCATTTTTAGCGCAGGAACAAGAGCTGTTTGATGGCAATAGTCAAGCTATCCCTTTGCTTGAAGAAGGCATAGCACTTCTGGAAAGCGATGGAAGGCGTGTAGTTCAGGTCTCTACAGGGACTATGCATGTCTTAGCGCTTAGAGATGACGGAAGTCTTTGGGCATGGGGGCGCAATAATGTTGGTCAGTTGGGTCTAGGAAATACCACCGATCAGACTACCCCACAAAGAGTAACGGGTGGTGCTGGTACGTGGAGTTCAATATCTGCAGCCGGTTGCCCTGACGCGAGATCTAGCTATTCTTTTGCGATTGACACAGATGGCAATCTTTGGGCATGGGGGCGCGGTGAAAACGGTCAGCTAGGAATGGGCACTGTTGGCACTACAAGCAATCAGACTACCCCTCGGCAAATAACAGCAGGTCCTAACCGATGGAAATCAATCTCTGCGGGATGGTTTTTCACGCTGGGCATTGATGAAGATGGAAACCTTTGGGCATGGGGGCGCAATAATTTTGGACAACTTGCTCAAGGGAATTTCAGCGATACCATTCAAGCCACCCCTATAAGGATTACATCAGGGCCATCTTCATGGCAGATGGTTGGTGCAGGACGCTATCATGCAGTGGGAATTTGCTCTGATGCAAACCTATGGACCTGGGGCAGCAATCATCTTGGCCAGCTAGGTGCAGGAATTCATATGAGTGAGAATCTTCGCGACGCTCGCAATACTCCTGTCAGAATAACTTCTGGCGCCCCTTCATGGAAGCACCTTGCCGTAGGAGCACATTATTCATTGGCAATTGGCACAGATGATAGTCTTTGGGCCTGGGGTGCAGGTAGTCTCGGTAGGCTTGGATTAGGAAATATCACCGAAAACCAAGCTACGCTTCAAAGGGTAACAGGTGGGGCCAGCAGCTGGGAAACAGTTTCTGCAGGAGCTTATCACAGCCTAGGTGTAGGTTCAGATGGAAGCCTTTGGGCATGGGGACGCAATAATTATGGACAAGTAGGGGACGGGAACACTGTCGACCGTATTAGTCCTGTAAGGATAGCAGTGTCAACTACAGGGTGGCAAGCGACCGCTGTGAGCGTTTTCCAATCCTTTGCAGTTGACGGTGACGGGAATTTGTGGTCATGGGGATGGAATGAATATGGCAAGCTAGGCAAAGGGATTACTACACCCCCTCCTAATCGGCCCAGTGATCCTATCAACCACGGTAGCGGCACTGACAATCGAATGCCCTGGAGGGTAGCAGCATCTGTGATACCTAGCAGTACCACTAACTGGACGGCACATAATGATGCAACAGTCCCTCGCAACGGAGGACAAAATATAACGGATGTCAACACAAGCGAGGTCATCATTTATTTTGATAGGCCAATGTGCATTGAGCCAGCATCTTTAGGCACGATTGAAATTAGTCATGGTGCTTTTGTAGATATGTCCAACATAACAAGTGCGAATTGGTCAAATAGTACAAGGGGGATCAATACAGTATTCAGGGCACCACTGATCCTATTTGCTTCTAACACCTCACATTCGGCAACAGTATCAGGCTTTCTAGATGCACAATTTGGAAAACGCGGCACAAACGAAATGTACCCCCATGGATGGAGTTTTAGGACAGCACGTGTTGTTGCCCCCCTTGTCGTTGAAGCCATCAGTCCGCAAGGCTTTGAGGTAAGTGTTGCCACAGAAGGGATTGTGATAACCTTCGATCAGGCAGTCAATACTACACTACCTGGCACAGTTACCTTGAATGGACAAGCTCTCAATTTGAGCACTGCTGTCTGGAGCGAAAGAAACAGCGTGCTAACGATACCTTTGCCCCCGCTTGATACAGCAAGTAGCAACACTTTGGAGTATGCGACAGCCTATACGGTAGCTGTGGCAGATTTTGTATCGGCAGAGGGCAAGGCAATGGCGGGGCCTTATCATCACCAATTTGTGACTGAGGCAGATAGAATAGACACGACGATTATCAAGACTCTTCTGTTGCCAGAAGGTACACCTACCCCCAATGCAAACTTCATCTTTGACATAGTGGCTCATAGCTTTAATGAAGATAGCGAACGTGCATATCTTTTACCACCACTTTCAGCTCAGACTATCGCTTTTACAGAAGCACACGCAAGTACTGGCACAGAAAACACAAGAGAAGTGACACTTTCGTCAGACTACCTGCTTGATGGGGTCACCTTTTCCCAGGCAGGCCTCTATACTTATAGGATAAGTGAGCGAACTGACACCTTCACCAATACTGCAACAGAAAGCATGACTTTTGATACAAGGACTTTCGAGGTAGGCTTCCTTGTTCGGCACTTACCTGCACCTGCAACAGGCTTCTATGTGAGCGCACTTCATATACAGGAAGTCTTAGAAGGGGAAGATTTGGCTCCAAAGACAGAGGGGCCACTGACCTTTACAAATGAATATTTACGCAGGCATGAAAACCATGATCCAACTGATCCTAATCAAGCAGGCTTAAGGATTTCAAAAGTGGTAGAGGGAGCCTATGCAAATAAAAGTCAGTTCTTTGACTTTCACATAACTGTGCACGCACCAGATTTGATAACAGAACCAGCAAAATACAGGGCCTATGTTGTAGAAAGTTCTACTAATATCGTTGTCACCAGTACAGCAAACGGTACTATAGCGGGAACAAGCACAGCAGGAGCCTATCTAAACTTTGCATCAGGCAGTCAACAAAGCGTGGCGCTGCGTCATGGTCAAGTACTTGTCTTTGTTGACACACATATAGGGACGCGCTATAGCGCAGAAGAACAACCAGCATACGACTACACCCCTTCGGTAGCAGTAACTGCCAATGGCTTCCCTGAAGAGGTAGTAAACCCTGAGCCAGGCACTGATAAGGTGGCGCTAAGCACAGGACTACAGGCATTAGGGATAGCTACAAACACGGCAGACTTTACCAACACGCATATTCCCACAACCTTAACAGGGCTTACCGTAAGCACAAGGTCTGCTGTCATCCTTATCGCAACATTACTGATAACAGCAGCACTGCTTGTCCTGCGCACGCGAAAACAGATAGAGATGATGTCGCTTAATCCTTAGGCTAGGGGTATATAATGATGATACCTCTAACTAGACATGAAAGGGATTTGCGTGAGTCTCAGTTTAAGAATTATTTGGTCAGCAGCTCTACTACTTATTGTTGCAGCAATAGGCTGGTTTGTGCTGTCACCTGCAACAAACTTTCTGGCAGCCTTTGGAACAGAGACACAGATTGGCATGCTTTTTATCTTCATCATAATGCCATCGATATTGTTTTTGATTGTTTCTTCGGGTCAATTAGTCAAGCTGTGGTTTCAGAGTGCAGTCAAACAGCAAATTGTCTGGTCAGCCATTAGCGTATTGTACGCAGTGGGACTTATAGCCGCCCTTTACTTTCGCTTTATTGCTGTCTAAGTTTGACGCAGAATTTATTTTGTTATCTGGGAAAATTTCTTATAGATTTATCCCCCTATGGGGCTTGTGAGGGTGTCTGACTAGCCATACACTTTATTTCAGTAAAGTAATCTGCGGTCATAGACTGCCAGGCATTGAGGGGTTTATTTTATGAGGATACGCACTAAATTCTTTCCAATTTCACTAATAGCATTATTACTGCTCTTGTTTTTCGGGCTGGCCGCCTGCTCAAACGACAACACAGAAGCATCATCCGCTGAAACACCTTCTGACACACGCGTCATTACTGATGCTTTAGGCAGAGAAGTAGAGATACCCGCACAAGTTGACAGCATCATCGCCTTAGGTTCTGGCGCACCGCGCCTAGCTGCCTACCTTGACGTAGTAGACATGATGGTGGGTGCAGAAGAATACAACACTGAAGATGTTGTAGTGCTGCGCGACTATAACCCTGTTCATATTGACACTTTCCGCACGCTTCCCATTGTGGGGCCAGGTGGCGGTAGCGGTGACAATAACGGATTTCCTGAAGAGATCATCCTTATCGCGCCCGACGTCATTATTGCAGGCTTTGACTGGGAAGCTGCTGACGAACTACAGGCACAGACTAACATCCCCGTAGTATCTATTCGCCACTCGACAGGACTTGCCAATGAAAGCTTCTATGCTGCCCTGCGTGTTTTCGCAGAGGTTGTTGGCGCAGAAGAGCGTTGTGAGGCACTGCTCTCCTATATAGACGAAGCAAAGGCTGACCTTGAGCTCCGTACTGCAAATATCCCCGACAACGAAAAGTCAAGCGTCTACGCTGGTGCTGTTACCTGGAATGGACGCAGGGGTTTCTCTGGGACCTATTCAAACTTTGGACCACTTGCAGCAGTAAATGCCCTTAATGTTGCTGACGACGCAGATATCGATGGCTTTTTCGAGGCTGACCTTGAAAAAATAGTCGTCTGGGATCCCGATGTCATTTTCCTTGACCCTGGCAACATGGATTTGGTAAACAGCGAGCACGCGTCTAATCCTGATTACTTCGCCTCGCTACGCGCCGTCCGTGATGGTCGCGTCTACACCATGCCTGCCTTCAACTTTGCAGGTACTAACATTACCTACGCGCTTATCAACGCCTACTATGCCGGGACAGTCCTCTTTCCTGAAGAGTTTGCTGATGTCGACATAGAAGATAAGGCTGGCGAGATACTAGAGACTTTCCTAGGGAAAAATACCTTTGAGATCATGGCACGCGGCGGGCTACACTATGGCACGATTACTATTGGCGAGTAGTGACAAATGAAGAGGTCTGGCATAAAAGGTCGTCGAGAAGACCACTTTGGCTGTTACAATAACTGATTCATGCATCTTACAGGTAAACATAAGGGCGATAGCAATAGTGAGCATGGCAGCCATGGCAGTAGTCGTGGTAGCAGCCATGATGGTAGCTATCATCAGGAACACCATCATGATCGTGACAGTAAGCATGGCTTAGACCACAGTCATACCCATGAGCACAACCACTATGATGACTACCGCAAATATGTCGGAAAAAAATGGCTAGTGCTGGCGGTTTTGGCAGTCATTTTACTTTGCTCCGTAGTTATTTCTGCTTCTGTAGGGTCGTCAGGTATATCTTTGCTAGAAGTCACACGCGCCCTTTTTGGCGGCGGGGACGAAGTCAGCAGAACTATTATCTGGAACGTGCGCGTTCCTCAAATCGCTACCGGGATTGCTGTTGGCATTGCGCTTGCTATGGCAGGCTGCATCATGCAAAATGTTCTGCGCAATCCTTTGGCATCTGCTTCGACTCTAGGTATCGCGCAGGGGGCATCCTTTGGTGCTGCCGTAGCTATTGTCTTCTTTCAAGCAGGCGTTCAAGTCGGAGCCGCCTCTGCGACCCACACCATCACCAGCCCCTACCTTGTCGTAGTTTTCGCCTTCTTGGGCGGAATCACTACTACTATACTGATTCTGCTTCTGGCAAGAGTTAGCGGAGTAAGTCCAACTGCCCTTATCTTAGCTGGTGTTGCGCTAAGTGCTCTGTTTACGGCAGCAACCGCACTTATTCAATACTTTGCTGACGACCTTAGGATTGCCTCGATTGTTCACTGGACTTTTGGCAACTTGAGCCGCGCAGGCTGGACTGAAATTGCAATCATCTTTGCCTTTAATATAGTGGCGTTCTTGTACTTTATTTACAACCGCTGGAACTACAATGCCTTAGAGAGCGGCAGCTCCACCGCAAAAAGCCTTGGGGTAAATGTAGATTCCATCGTACTGATTGGCATGGCACTAAGCACTTTAATATCAGCTGTTGCCATCGCCTTTGTCGGAACGATTAATTTTATTGGACTTATTGCCCCTCATATTGTGCGCAAGTTCGTGGGAAATGATTACCGCTTTCTTATTCCCTGCTCTGCCTTGATGGGTGCAATTATCATCCTGGTTGCTGATATTGCATCACGCACCATTGCTTCTCCTGCGATACTGCCCATTGGTGCGCTTACCTCTTTTATGGGTGCACCGCTTTTCTTGTATCTGATTATTAGACAGGGCAAGCGTGCTGCATGATTTCAGTTAGAGGCATATCTCATGCGTACCACGACAAAGTCGTGTTGAAGGATGTCAGTTTTGAGGCTGAAGCTGGTGAAGTAGTTGCGATTTTGGGAAATAACGGGGCTGGTAAAAGTACCCTGATTACCTGCATTAATAAGATTCAGACAGCAAAATCTGGCGAGGTCTTTGTTGGTGGACAAGATTTCTTTGGGATGTCGCGTAACGAGCGTGCGCGTTGTATGTCCTATGTTGCACAAAAGAGTGAGGCGCATCAGATTACCGTATTTGACGCTATCTTATTGGGGCGGAAGCCCTATATAAAATGGGCTTTGAGCGACGAAGACATAGACAAATGTAACGCCGTAATTGAGCACATGGGACTTGAGGATTTCAAGCTACGCCCCATTGATGAGCTTTCTGGAGGTGAGCTGCAAAAGGTAATGCTTGCGCGTGCCTTAGTGCAAGAACCTCAGGTGTTGCTACTGGACGAGCCAACCAGTAATCTTGATCCTAAAAATCAGCATGCCGTGCTGTCATTTGTGCAAGACGTTGCACGTCAGCATCAGATTACGGTGCTCGTAGTACTACATGATGTGAGCCACGCACTGCGCTACTGTGATAAATTTTTGCTACTGCAGTCAGGGAAAGTTTACAGCTATGGCGATGAGGCAAGTGTTACCGAGAAGGCAATTTTCGACATCTACGGAGTCAAGTCCAGCATTGTCTGCATAAACGGACATAAGGTTGTTGTTGTCAACTGATAGAATTGCAATCGGCTAATGTGACACTATCTGCAGCGGTTTTGCTTTTTATGGGAGAGACAAATGTGTGACGATTCACAAAGACAAGACCACGGTCATGCGCATGGTAGCGGACATGGCAGTGGGCATACTCATTCGCATGTTCATACTAAAGCTGTCCTGAACAGACTGTCACGTGCGATTGGACACTTAACCTCTGTGCGTGGCATGGTTGAGGATGGTCGCGGATGTGCTGAGGTGCTGATTCAACTGGCTGCTGTGAGGTCTGCTATTAACAGCACCTGCGAAGTTATCTTGAAAGACCACTTAGATCACTGCATCGTAGAAGCCGTTGAAACAGGTGACAAAAAGACTATTGACGAGCTCAATAAAGCCATTGAGCTGCTGATGAAATAGCGTTTAAAGCTGCCTTAGTTGATTCATGAGGTTCTCTAAGGCGTAGCCTCTATGGCTGATGAC
>Ga0123355_10000550_pt1 | contig 50132 bp, 47 predicted proteins | sample TergutEmb28metaG_3_FD_89872 | JGI IMG/M metagenome (GOLD analysis project Ga0123355, IMG submission 89872) | Embiratermes neotenicus P1 segment gut microbial communities from Petit-Saut dam, French Guiana - Emb289 P1 | ecosystem: Host-associated > Arthropoda: Insects > Digestive system > Gut ...
CAAGGGAAGGAGGAAACGACTATGCTAATGCCAAAAAGGGTAAAAAGACGCAAGCAGTTCCGCGGCAGAATGACAGGCAAGGCTCTCCGAGGCAATAACATCACATATGGCGATTACGGCCTGATGGCGATGGAGCCAAGCTGGATAACCTCCAACCAAATAGAATCGGCGCGTATAGTTCTAAATCGTACTATGCGTCGTGGCGGTAAAGTATGGATAAAAATTTTCCCCGATAAACCGGTAACAAGTAAACCGGCCGAAACCCGTATGGGTAGCGGTAAAGGTTCCCCAGAGTACTGGGTGGCAGTTGTAAAGCCGGGCCGCGTAATGTTCGAAATATCAGGTGCCGACGAAGAACTGTCACGTCGCGCACTAAAACTGGCATCCTACAAACTCCCAATCAAATGTAAAATCATAACCAAGGCGGAGCAAGTAGCGGAAGCTGAGGCCCAAGCACAAGCCGAAGCGCAATAAAACCAAAGGAGGCTGAGGTCGTGAAATCAAAGAAATACCTGGCATCCCTTAACGATAAAACCGTAGAGGAATTAAACTTGGAATTAGTGGATAGGAAGAAAGAATTATTCAACCTACGGTTCCAAAATGCGACAAATCAGTTGGATAACACCGCCCGTATAAACGAAGTGCGTAAAAACATCGCACGTATTCATACACTAATCACCCAGCGTGTAAAAGGCACAGGCAAAAAAGCCCCTTCAAGGGCAGCGCGCAAAAGGGCGGCAGCCACATCATAAATAATATGGCTAAGCTGTAAAGCACAGCAAGCCATACGCTGAAATGGCGTATGCGGATTGATATAATAAGAAGACGCAAGGGAGGCAACACGGTGCAAAATGAAGTATTAAGTTCAGAACAAGTTCAAGAACGGAACCTGCGCAAAACCCGCATAGGCCGGGTAATAAGCAATAAAATGGACAAAACCATAGTAGTAGCAGTAGAAAACCGCGTAAGGCATCCGGTAATTGGAAAAATAGTAAAGCGCACCTATAAACTAAAAGCCCATGACGAAGCCAACACGTGCGCCATAGGCGACAGGGTTCGCGTCATGGAAACGCGCCCACTATCTAAAGATAAGCGCTGGCGTTTGGTTTCCATAATCGAAAAGGCGAAGTAAGCATCTTTACGTCAGAAATACTATACTGCCGGTAGCATGATGGCGGAGAATCTATCAGTTTTCGTGACATGTGGACGGTGAAACGCCGCTGGCGTCTAGGAGGCATTTGTAATGATTCAACAAGAGACAAGGCTAAAATCCGCCGACAATTCAGGCGCAAAAGAGCTTTTGTGTATACGTGTGCTAGGCGGCAGTAAGCGCCGCTATGGCAATGTAGGCGACATAATTGTAGCCACAGTAAAAGACGCCAATCCAGGTGGCGTAGTTAAAAAAGGCGAAGTGGTACGTGCGGTAATAGTGCGCACAGTAAAAGGACTAAGCCGCCCCGACGGGTCATCTATCCGTTTCGACGAAAACGCCTGCGTTATCATCAAAGAAGACATGACCCCACGAGGTACACGTATCTTCGGCCCCGTGGCAAGGGAGTTAAGAGATAAGCAATTCTCTCGTATTATTTCCTTAGCCCCGGAAGTACTGTAATTTTTAAAAGTGAGGTTTAAGCTATGAACGCAACCCCAAAAACAAAAGTAAAACTAAAGCGCGAAGATACGGTTCAAGTAATAGCTGGTAAAGAGGTAGGCCGTACAGGCAAAATCCTAAAAATTGACCGCGAGAAAAACCGTGTAATAGTAGAAGGGCTTAACCTGCAAACAAAGCATCAAAAGCCCAACCGCGCAAATCAATCCGGCGGTATAACCCGCGTAGAAGCCCCACTTCATCTTTCCAATGTAATGTACCTTCACAAAGGCAAGCCCACCCGTCTAGGTTACAAAGTTACAGAGGAAATGAAAGAAGTAGACGGTCGTGAAAGGCGCGTAATAACAAAGAAGCGCTACGCAAAATCCACCGGCGAAATAATAGATTAATAATCTCTGCCCCGGCCCGGATGGAATCGTGCCAAACAAATAGCAACAAGGAGGAAGCACATGAGTCGGCTAAGAGGAATATACGACGCAGAAATCGTAGAAGCAATGATGAATAAGTTCGGCTATAAAAACAAAATGGCAGTTCCCAAAATAGAAAAAGTAGTGGTAAACATTGGTATAGGCGAAGCAAAAGAAAACGCCAAGGTAATAGAACATGCCACAAACGACTTATCGATTATAACCGGCCAAAAGCCAATAGTAACAAAGGCCAAAAAATCCATCTCTGCCTTCAAGCTTAGGGCTGGGATGCCAGTAGGCTGTAAAGTGACCCTTCGTGGTTCAAAAATGTACAGCTTTGTTGACAGGCTGGTAAACGTAGCCCTCCCCCGTGTAAGAGACTTTCGCGGCGTAAGCCCAGACTCCTTTGACGGACGTGGCAACTATACACTGGGAATAAAAGAACAACTAATCTTCCCAGAAATATCATATGACCAGATTGACAAGCTAAGGGGTATGGAAGTGGTAATAGTCACAACAGCCCAAACCGACGAGGAAGCCCGCGAGCTTCTTACCCAGTTCGGTATGCCCTTCATAAGATCGGGGCAATAGTACGAAACAAGCGAAGCTTTTTTCGAGCTTGGATTCACAGGGCGCTTATTAATGGCGTCTCAGGAGGTTAATATGGCAAAAAAAGCACTGGTACTAAAAGCACAACGTAAACCAAAATTCTCAACAAGGGCATATAGGCGCTGTAATATTTGTGGCCGCCCTCATGCAACGTTACGCAAGTACGGCGTATGTCGTATCTGCTTCCGCGAGTTGGCCTATAAAGGTCAAATTCCCGGCGTTCGCAAGGCAAGTTGGTAAAAGTAATCAGCTTTAAAATGAAGGAGGAGCGCTAATGTTGTCCGATCCAATCGCGGATATGCTCACCAGGATTCGTAACGCTAACATGGCTAGACACTCAACCGTGGACATCCCATCTTCCAAGATGAAGGTTGCAATTGCTCAAATTTTGGCAAAAGAAGGCTATGTCAAAGGTTATGAAATAATAAAAGACGGCGTTAAGCAAACCATGCGCGTCACTCTAAAATATGGCCGCAACAAGAACGACAAGGTAATCGGCGGTTTAAAGCGTATCTCAAAGCCGGGCCTTAGAGTTTACGCGAACTGCGAAGATTTGCCAAAAGTCCTAAATGGGCTAGGCGTTGCCATTGTTTCTACTAATAAAGGTATTATTACAGATAAAGAAGCCCGCAAGCTAGGCGTAGGTGGCGAAGTATTGGCATTTGTTTGGTAAATAATATCGTCAATAAATTATTTCATATAAATACATCTGCCATCACGAAGGTGTTGACAGACGCATAATTGATTCCACTATCAGGAATCCGAATGTTAAAGGAGGTGCAGAACATGTCAAGAATCGGCAAACTTCCGGTAGTCATACCCTCAGGTGTAAAAATCAACCTAGAAGAAGGCAATCTACTAACTGTGGAGGGCCCAAAGGGCAAACTAACGCGGAAACTTTCTCCAGACATGAATATCGCACAGGAAAACGGGCAGCTAATCATAGGCCGCCCCAACGATTTAAAGCGTTTTAAGGCTTTGCACGGCCTTACCCGCACCCTAGTAAATAACATGGTAGTGGGTGTAACCCAAGGTTTTGAAAAAAAGCTTGAAATAAACGGCACCGGTTATCGTGCTGCTAAAGACGGTAACAAACTAACACTAACCCTTGGATACTCCCACCCAATTGTGATGCCTGACCCTGAAGGTGTAACTGCCACGGTAGATGGCAACACGAAAATCACAGTTTCTGGCATAGACAAGGAAAAAGTAGGTCAACATGCTGCAGACATACGTTCTAAGCGCCCACCTGAGCCATATAAAGGAAAAGGTGTTAAGTACGAAACCGAGCGTATAAGGCGTAAAGCCGGTAAAGCCGGTAAGAAATAGAAACGGTAGGTGAGACGCAATGATTAACAAACCATCCCGCACCCTAGCGCGCCGGAAAAGACACTACAAATTAAGGCGCAACTTAGCTGGTACGGCCAAGCGCCCCCGCCTGTCCGTATTCAAATCCAACAAGCATATTTACGCACAAATTATTGATGACGATGCTAAACGTACACTAACCAGCGCATCCACAGCAACTCTGGCTTTCAAAGATACCAAATTAGAGTCTACCTCTAACCTAGAAGCCGCTAAGGCAGTAGGAGCGGAAGTAGCACGTAAAGCCAAGGATTTGGGCATAGAAACAATAGTATTTGACCGTGGCGGCTATCTTTATCACGGAAAAATTAAGGCTTTGGCTGACGCGGCCAGGGAAGCCGGATTACAGTTTTAGCGCAGTTTCGCGAACGATGCAAAGAATTTTCATAGGTACTGCGTTAAAGAGTTCGCAGAATCTGCAAAATTATTCTGAAATGAAAACGAAACTGCTGTAGAGGAGATTTCCTATGAACAAAGTAGACGCAAATGCCTTAGAGTTAAAGGATCGCGTAGTAGACATAAACCGCGTAACAAAAGTTGTAAAAGGCGGTCGGACTTTCCGTTTTGCAGCCCTGGTGATAGTGGGTGACGAAAACGGCAACGTTGGCGCAGGCTTAGGTAAAGCAAACGAAATCCCTGAAGCCATCCGCAAAGGCCGTGAAGACGCCAAGAAAAATATGATACTACTGGAGAAAAACGAGCATGACAGCCTTTTCCACGAAATCATAGGTCAATTCGGTGCGGCAAAAGTGCTAATGCGTCCCGCTCCCGAAGGTACTGGCGTAATAGCCGGTGGCGCAATGCGTGCAGTTCTAGAACTTGCTGGCATCCGCAATATTGTTACTAAGTCAATCGGTTCAAACAATAAGCATAATGTTGTAAAAGCCACGCTGGAAGGGCTAAAACGTATGAAAACCCCCTCCGAAGTGGCACGTTTAAGAGGCAAAACCATCCAAGAAATTATGGAGGGCTAATGAACATGGGTGAACTACAAATAACATTGGTACGTTCAACAATAGGCGTAAAACCAAAGCATAAACTAACGGTGGCTGCTCTAGGCTTAAGGAAGTTAAACTCCACCGTAACACAAAAAGATAACCCAGCAATACGCGGCATGATTCATCAAGTCCGCCATTTGCTAAAGGTCGAAGAATTAAAAGCGCAGTAAACTCGAACGAAAAGGAGTACTGTCATGAAACTAGGCGAACTAAAACCTGCTGAAGGCGCAACAACAAAAGGTTGGCGCCGTGGGCGGGGCCATGGTTCCGGTAACGGAAAAACTGCTGGGCGTGGCCACAAAGGTCAAAAGTCACGGGCAGGCAGTGGCGGAAAAGTAGGCTTCGAAGGTGGACAAATGCCGCTATATAGGCGTCTGCCTAAGAGAGGCTTTAAGTGCCGCAATTCTAAAGAAATTATCGCGATAAACGTCGCTTTACTCAACGTATTTGATGATGGTGCTGTTGTTGACATTGCCGCCCTTAAGCAAAAAGGTTTGGTTTCAAACCCACGGGATGGCGTAAAAATTCTTGGAAATGGCGACTTAAAAAAGAAGCTAAACGTCCAGGTCAACCATTACAGCAAAACCGCCGCCGAGAAAATCGAAGCATTGGGCGGTAAAGCAGAGGTGGTCTAGTTGTTTAAGATATTTGTCAATGCCTGGCGCGTAAATGATATCCGTAAGAAGTTGCTGTTTATTTTCTTGCTGCTTCTAATATACAGATTAGGATCTGCCATTCCATTACCTGGCATTGAGTTAGAAACGCTAAACTGGGCACGTTATCCGGGGCATTTTGATGTTACCCAAACCCTGTTCCAGATGATTACCGGTGGTGGTATAGCCTCGCTTTTCGCAATGGGCATAGCGCCGTATATTACAGCCAGCATTATAATGCAGCTATTAACCTATGCCATACCCCAACTTTCCCAGATGCAAAAAGAAGGGGAAGATGGACGCAAAAAAATTGGGCAAATAACTCGTTATTTATCAGTTGCATTGGCTACATTGCAGGCCTCAGCAATGGTTTTTTCGTACACCAACTTCCATGGTACAGGCGAAAATCTATTTAGATATCAAAACATGTTGGTCTATGTTGTGGCTGTTATGGCAATGGTCACAGGTACGATTTTCATAATGTGGCTTGCTGAGTTACTCACTGAAAAGGGTATCGGTAATGGCGCATCATTCCTTATTTTCGCTAATATATTATCACAACTACCCATGGGCATAATGATGCTTTGGGAGTTTGCAACAGACCCAGACAGCAACACATTTGCTAATGTCGCGTTACTGATTGTAATATTAGCTGTCTTTGCCATTATCATTGCCTTAGTGGTTGCAGTTCATGAAGGTGAGAGGCGGATACCAGTTCAGTATTCAAAAGGTGCCGCTGGCGGACGTGCTATGTTTGGAAACCAGAGTTCGTACATTCCGCTTAAAGTAAATATTGCGGGTGTGCTTTCAATCATATTCGCTGTTTCATTAATGCAATTTCCGATGCAGATGATGTCATTCTTCCCCGGCGAGATGCCAGGCTGGCTTGATCGTTGGTTTGGTCAAGCTGGATTTCTGCAAATTGCCGGTCAACATGCCCATCCTATAGGCATGGTAGTATATGTAGTTTTGATATTCGTGTTCACACATTTCTATACATCTTTTGCCGTTAACCCGGTGGAAATGGCTGAAAACATGAAGAAAAATGGCGGGTTTATCCCGGGTATACGCCCTGGTAAACCAACCAGCGAATTCATCCAAGTAACTGTAAAAAGGCTGAGTTGGATAGGTTCGGTGTTCTACTCTTTGATTGCATTGTCTCCGATTTTGTTAGATAGATTTACAGGCATACCGGTAGGTTTTGGTGGTACAACACTGCTAATCGTAATTGGTGTTGCTCTTGAATTTATTAAGCAATTGGAGTCACAACTACTCATGCGCCACTACAAAGGCTTCCTAAGCTAAGTACAGGAGTTAATGCATGGGGATTTTTATCAAGAATGATTCGCAGGTAGCGTTAATGCGCACCTCCAGTCAGATATGCGCACGAACCCATGAGTTGTTAGCCACCTATATCAAACCAGGGGTAGCAACCCTTGAGTTGAGTAAAATCGCTGAGGAATATATTCGAGGGCAGGGTGCAACACCTACCTTCTTAGGATACCGCGGCTTCCCCGCAGCGATTTGTACCTCTGTTAACGAGCAGGTGATTCACGGGATACCGGGTTTAACGCGCTTAAAAAGCGGCGATATTGTTAGTATTGACATTGGCGTCTGTTATAAGCGTTTCCATGGGGATGCGGCGCGTACTCATGCGGTGGGTACTATTTCCACGGAACACAAGCGTCTTATAGCGGTCACTCGTGACAGCTTTTTTGAGGGTATCCGTTATGCCAGACAAGGTCATCACCTCCATGAAATTTCAGCTGCAATAGACGATTATGCAACCTGTCATGGTTTTTCAGTAGTACGTGAGTGGTGCGGCCACGGAATAGGGCGCCAACTACATGAGGATCCACAAATTCCTCATTACAGACAGGAAAATCGTGGCCCTAGGTTAAGCCGTGGCATGACTTTGGCCATAGAGCCTATGGTAAACATGGGAAGCCATGAATTATCAATGCTGAACGATACTTGGACAGTAATAACCCAAGATGGGAAATATTCAGCCCATTATGAAAATACCATACTGATAACCACCGGCGAGCCCGATATTTTAACCCTATGACCCCCGGGCAGATTGTTTTCTCCAAACGGGGACGGGATAAGGGAAAGGCTATGATAGTTATAGCCACAGACGGTGAATATGCGTCTCTGGTGGATGGTAATCGCCGTCCTTTGGAAAGGCCAAAGAAGAAAAAGGCTAAACACATACAAATAACAAATAACATCATAAACCTAATGCCGCCTTGTGGGCGTGCATTACAAGATGCAGATATTCGTAAATATTTAGCTGGATTCGACAGCATGGTTTAGCCGTTTCGTTTGAAATTGTGCATCAGCCAATTTTAAATCGATGCGACTTATAAGGGAGGTAGCCGCATTGTCAAAAGACGACGTAATCGAAGTTGAAGGCAAGGTAATAGAAAAACTGCCAAACGCAACTTTCCAAGTACAGTTAGAAAACGGACATTCAATTCTAGCGCACATATCCGGTAAATTAAGGATGAACTTTATCCGAATCATTCCTGGAGACAAGGTTCTTATAGAAATGTCTCCTTACGATTTAACCAAGGGCCGGATTGTGTGGCGTGATAAGTAAGGTAAAATGCAGGGAAACCGTGGTGCATTGTCTCGGATTAAATGTTTTTTACCTTAAAATAAAGAGGTGCGAGTTATGAAAGTCAGACCATCGGTAAAACCGATTTGCGAAAAATGCAAAATAATCCGCCGCAAAGGAGCGGTAAGGGTTATTTGTGAAAATCCCAGGCATAAGCAAAGACAGGGATAGTCAGGAGGAGTATGTATGGCACGTATTGCAGGCGTTGACTTGCCTAGAGAAAAACGGGTCGAAATCGGCCTGACCTATATTTTCGGGATTGGCCGCTCAAGTTCGGTACGCATATTGAACGAAGCCGGTATAAACCTGGATACCCGTGTGCGCGATTTAACCGATGACGAAGTATCACGTATCCGTGGCGTTATTGAGAGCAGCCAATTGGTAGAAGGTGACTTACGTCGTGAGGTAGCCCTTAATATAAAACGTCTAGTGGAAATCGGATGTTATCGTGGTATCCGCCACCGCAGAAGCCTGCCCGTAAGAGGCCAACGTACCCGTACCAATGCCCGTACCCGTAAAGGTAAGGCCAGGACGGTTGCCAATAAAAAGAAATAACAACGTAATTTGAAGTCTTTTTGCCTTCGGCAAAAACCGTAAATTTACTTCCGCATTGAATTGTTGCAGACTTAAATTTACTAACTAGGAGGATAATATGCCAAAAAAAGCTGTAAGACGGGCGGCAACCCGTAGAAGGCGCGATAGAAAGTTTGTAGATCGTGGCCAGGTTCATATTCAATCATCCTTTAACAATACCCTTGTTACTATAACCGATGCATCGGGTAACGCCCTAAGTTGGGCCTCAGCCGGACAGTTGGGCTTTAGGGGCAGCCGTAAATCAACACCATATGCCGCTCAAATGGCAGCCGACACAGCCGCTGGTGCAGCTAAGGAATATGGCCTTAAAATGGTGGAAGTGTATGTAAACGGCCCTGGCAGTGGAAGAGAAGCTGCAATACGCGCATTGCAAGCTGCTGGTTTAGAAGTTACGTTAATAAAAGACGTAACCCCCGTGCCCCATAATGGGTGTAGGCCGCCAAAGCGCCGTCGCGTCTAACTTCGAGCAAGTATGGCTATGCTTATAATGGCTTAGCTGCATAAGGCAAAAATGATCATACGCAAAAAAGTGTATGCGGTTAGAAACAAAAGGTTGATTTAGGAGGAAAAATATGGCAAGATATATAGGGCCTGTTTGCAGACTCTGCCGCAGAGAGGGCGAGAAATTGTTTCTAAAGGGCGAGAAATGCGCTAAAAATTCCTGCCCCGTAAGCAAGCGCCCCACTGCACCTGGCCAACATGGCACATCCCGGAAAAAACTTTCCGAATACGGGCAACAATTAAGAGAGAAGCAAAAGGCAAAAAGGATATACGGCGTGCTGGAGAAGCAATTCCGTATGTACTTTGATGAAGCCAACCGTATTAAAGGTATCACTGGTGAAAATTTGCTAAAGCTATTGGAGTTAAGGCTAGATAATGTTGTATATCGCATGGGCCTGGGGCGTTCCCGTACAGAGGCTAGGCAGGTGGTAAGGCATAATTTGATTACCGTTAATGGCAAGAAAGTAAACATACCTTCATATCAGGTAAAAATAGGCGATGTGATTCAGGTACGGGATAAATCCCGCAGCTTGGACCGCTTCAAGGAAATTTTGGCTGTAACCGATAGGCGTGCTATCCCCGAATGGCTTAGCAGTGACCAAGGCGAACTTAAAGGTATAATAAACGCGATTCCCACACGGGAGCAAATTACTACCGATGTGCGCGAAACGCTTATTGTTGAGTTGTACTCTAAATAATCATATGTGTTAACATTAAGGAGGTTAGCGGAAGCGTGCTGGACATTGAAAAACCTCGTATTGAAATTTTAGAAGCCAAGAATAATACCTACGGCCGGTTTGCAATTGACCAATTGGCCCGTGGCTTTGGCACAACGCTTGGAAACTCACTAAGGCGCGTGCTACTCTCTAGCCTGCCTGGTGCTGCTGTAAGCAATATCCGTGTAGACGGGGTGTTGCATGAGTTTAGCCATTTACCTGGCGTGAAGGAAGACGTTACGGAAATAGTGCTAAACCTTAAAAATTTGGCCCTTAAACATAGCGGCGAAGGCAATGAGCCGAAGACCGCCATAATAGAAGCCAATGGAACCGGTGTTGTAACCGCCGGGGATATTAAATTTGACGCGGACATAGAAGCCATGAACCCCGAATTGGTTATTGCCACATTAGATGGCAGCGACGCAAAGCTTTATTTTGAGATGACCGTCACCAAGGGGCAGGGCTATGTTGGCGCCGATAAAAATAAGAGCGCCGACCATGCGATTGGCTTGATACCAATAGATTCCATTTATACGCCTGTGCGAAAGGTTAATTTTACGGTTGAACCTACACGTGTTGGCGATGTAACTGACTTTGATAAACTTACTATAGAAGTTGTTACCAACGGCACACTAACGCCTAGTGAAGCGCTATGCCTAGGTGCGCGTATACTAACAGAACATTTCAGTATTTTTGTGGATCTGTCTGACAGGTTGGATAATTCTGAAATATCTATGGACAGGGAAGAGACCCAGCGCGAGAAGATGATGGAGATGAGCATCGAGGAATTGGATTTATCGGTGCGGTCGTACAATTGCCTAAAGCGTGCCGGTATTAATTCTGTCGTGGACTTGGCTAACAAAACTGAAGAAGATATGATGAAGGTACGCAACTTAGGGCGTAAGTCCTTAGAGGAAGTGCTTAATAAGATGGCGGATTTGGGCCTTGCCCTTACGCAATCGGAAGAATAGATGTGGACATCCGCTTGCGGATTTTGCACAATAGCGAAACTGCTATAAAGGAGAGGTTTATATGCCCGGCTACAGGAAATTAGGACGGACATCTAGTCAGCGGAAGGCGATGCTTCGCACTCTTGCCACTCAGCTTTTATATCATGGAAAGATACAAACCACGGAGACACGCGCTAAGGAAGTGCGCCGCATTGCTGAGAAGCTTATTACTTTAGCTGTCAAGGAAAAAGATAACTTTACAACCGTTACTATAACCGCGAAAGTGCCACAGAAGGATAGGCATGGCAAGCGCATTAAGGTTGAGGAGAATGGTCGTAAAGTAACCCAGTATAATGAAGTTGAGAAGGATATAAAAAAGGATAGCCCTACCCGGCTGGCTGCAAGGCGTAAAATGCTTAGCGTGTTGTATCCTGTGACAAAGACCCCTCAGGCAGATGCCAATGGGCGTATACGCAGGAAGCGTAGCGAGTCTAAGCCGGTGGACATGGCGGCCCTTATGTTTGATAAGTGGGCGCCCAGATATGCGGGGCGCAACGGTGGGTATACCCGTATTATTAAAATGGGCCCACGCCGTGGTGATGCAGCTGAACTGGTGCTTTTGGAATTAGTTTAAATTTAAGAGATACGATTATAAGAGCCGCAAACTTTGGTATATGCCAGGGTTTGCGGTTTTTTTGCATGTCAGGAGACGGTACAATATTAAAAGATACTGATTCCAAATATAGACCTATTGGATATAGCGAAACTATGAGAAACAGCCATACCCGAGCCGAAAATCGCAAGTAGCCCAACGTGTTTTCGGTGACAGGCAGGGCTGTTTATGACTTATACCGATTCCAATTTAAATCCTATCTGCCTATCGCGGCTAAACGCGGGAAAGCGCTTGCTCCGCGTTTCCCGCAGCCGCTCTGTCAGATAGGTTTAAATTTGGAATCGGTATTATTCCGCTATAAAACTGGTGGGTGAAATGTGGAACTAGCACATTCCTAAGCATAGCTGCGATAGGCAGATAGGGCTTATTGTGATTTCATTTGAAATTGGGCTTCAAACTGCGCCAAAAAAGCATCGAATCGTTGCTTTTTCCGGCCTGCATCAGTCCATTTAAATCGATGCACGATAGTTGGAATGGGTATTATATTAAGGGGATACCACAGTGCAACACAGTGGCATCTATATATCTGAAGCATAATTGTTCTAGACACGTGAATCTAATAACGATTCCAAATTTAAACCTATCTGTCAGAGCGACTGCGGGAAACGCGGAGCAAGCGCTTTCCGCGCTTAGCTGCGATAGGCAGATAGGATTTAAATTGGAATCGGTATAAGTTAACATGTTATGCCAGTTAATGAATGTGGTGAAACCCCGTTATTGGGAGGAATGTAGCAACGAAGCAATCCAAGCTTGCGGGTTTCAGCAGCCTTGGATTGTTTCGCTAAAAGTTCTATGTTGACGGAATGGCTACAAGCAAATTTGAATGACGTGTTTTACTAGCAATTGCTAGTTGTAAGTTTTTATGTTTACGTATATTATAATGTAATGTGTACATATGAGGTTCACTTTTCCTCATTTTTATTACACAAACATCATACGTTGCACAAATTGTACTATGTTCATGTACATAAATTGTTTGTATTTTGTTGTTTGAATTGTACTACATATATTTTCCTGCTACTGTGGGCAAAACACAATCGCCACTGGTGGCTGAAGGCAACTACACCCGTTTATTGTGTGTGGGTGCTTCCCTGCGGGGAGGGGGGTTCATTTGTACGTATATCACATTCACGGTTAAAAATGAGTTAGAGGAGAGATGACTCTATATGAACAAAGTAAAACCAAAATTTGTACATACAGGCAAACTTGGCAGGCATAGCTGGCGGGCAGCCATTCTTATTATTTCCCTGTTTATGATTGTGGGGATTGCTGTATTTGCCCAACACATAATTTTTGAAAATGAGCATGAGCATGAAATTTATGAACCTGCTCATGCTTATGTATACGCAAATGAGTTTGGTGTCCTAGATATATGGCCACCAGATATTGAGTATGAATTATATTATCATGACGGCACTGCTGCTTTTATTTTTGCGCGCACGCAGAACATGGGAGAAATAATTGTAAACGTGCCTTATTATTGGGACTACACTATCGGTTACGATTGTTACTTCTTCTATAATTATGATTGGCTGGCCCGTATGGCTTTTGTCTACGAGACGGACACCTATTATTACCGGGAAATAATCATTCTGGCTATTACGCCGCCAGAGGGTTACTTTGAATGGGATGATTATTACTATGGTTTTTACAGTATTTTGCGTACTGAGTCAGCATATTATCATGAGTATTATAACCGTGGGTACTACAATTACGCCCCAGGCTATTACAATCCATATGAATATTATAACCTGCCGAGTGAGAACTACCCGCCGGGCTATAACCCATATGATTATCGGTATGAAAGCGGCCACAACAATTATTACAATTATGAGAACGCTGGATACGCCGGGTACGCACCCGGTTACATAGGCATAGTGCCTGCCGTTAACTTTACCGTCACTTTTAACAACAATGACGGTGGTTTTACGCTACCGACTGATTTCGCGACCCGTTCCACCCTCCTTAACAGCACTGTAGGTAACGCAAACATGCCCCCAAACCCAGTATGGCCAGGCCATCAATTTTTTGCCTGGACGCGCTCCCAGAACGGCATGGGAATTGGTATAGGCACTGCCGCCGGGGAGCACTTTACCGGCACCAGCACTGTAAACGCCGGGGAAGACCCCTTTACTGTATACGCTCAGTGGGGTTACTTTATAACGTTTAATTGTGAATTTAACTCTCTTAATATTCCCGGCACACCAAACCCCGGCGTCACTGCACAACATGTGCCCCGGGCCGTACATGGGGGACGGACGTTTACCGACTCCAATGCACTGTCGTGGACAAGTACACAGGTATGGCCAAGTAACCCCGCCTCACGCACCGAAGGCGGCAACCAATTTTTCTTTGTAGGCTGGTATACAAAGGACGCCAGCGACAATTTCTTTGAGCGATTTATTCCCAGTGAAACCATTGTTAACGGCCATGTGCAAGTTCACGCCAGATGGCGGCAGCGTGTTATGTATTTCGACCTTCGTGACGGCGTGACAAACCCAGAAGATTTCCCTTACCACTATCTTACAGGTACAGCAGGCGGCCTGGCTATTGGTGACACCTACATACCCGGCCGCCCAGGCGGGCCGCCGGCGCCGGTTCACCCGTTGGGGCACCATTTTATGGCCTTCACAAGGGATGCTGTTGGGGATGGCACCAGCACTACAGCCGGCGCAGGGATACGTATAACCGGCACCCAAACTTTTACACTTGCCAACTCATCCCCCGGTACTATTTTTGCACAATGGGGGCATGAGTTGACCTTTGTAGGTAACGGCGCAGACCCTCCGCTTAACATCCCGGGGGCACCTAACCCAGGCTTGGCAACGCATCACGGCCCGCGCATAGTTGCGGCAGGCCGCAGCTTTGCATGGACAGCCGGAAGAACCTGGGCGCACCCTACAACTACCGGTACAAACCATGTTGTATGGCCTAACAACCCGGCCCGGCCCGGTTATGTATTCGGCGGCTGGTTTACCAGAGAAAACAATGACTATGCCCAACAAGTTAACATAGATACAATAATCAACAGCGACAAAACCCTCTACGCCCGCTGGGTACCAGCAGGGGAATACACCGGCAGGGTTGTTATCTTTAACCCGCAAAACGGTACGGCGCCGCCATTGTTTGAGCAAGTACCAACTTTGCCTGCCGGTAATATAGGCACAGACAATTGGCCTTCCCCAAACCCAACAAATGCCGGGTACCATTTTATGACCTGGACCAGAACCCCTGACGGCAGTGGCAGCGCAACCGGTAATGCCGACGGCGTTGTGTTTAACGCCAACAGCACCATTACCATTGGCCAGTCACCGTTTACTGTATATGCCCAGTGGGGGCATCAGGTAAGCTTTAATCTTAACGGCTTTGGGGGTACAGTCCCGGCTGCCCGTGTATATAGGGCGGGCCTTAGCGCCAACGAGTCAAATGCGCTGATATGGACTACAGCCGCCTCCGCATGGCCGGCAAACCCAGCCAATACAACAACCCAAAACTTTGTGGGTTGGTACACAAGGGATATTAATAATGAATATGCACAACGCTTCGACGCAAACGAACCAATTGACAGAGATATCGTACTATTTGCCCGCTACACATCGCGCCGGGTAATATTTGATGTAAACGACGGAGGGCACACCCCGCCGGAGGATTTTGAATGGAGGCCCTTGGGCACAGCCAACAATGCCTCTGTTGGTACTTCCAGTATGCCGGATGACCCTATGCACTATGCGGGGCACCGTTTTCTGGCCTGGACCAGAACCAGGGATGGCAGAGCAAGCACAGTCCCACCTGTGGCAACAAACAACACCACGGCCTTAACCAGGATACAGATTATTGGCACAGCTACATTTAATTTTGCCAATTCTCCATCCACGGTTTATGCCCAGTGGGGACATAGGATAACCTTTAACGGCGACGGTATTATTCTAAGCCCCCCTGTTGCCCCTCGGTATGCGGTTCACGGCATGTCAATGGCAGAGTCGGATGAGTTTTTCTGGTTAAGCTCATCGTGGCCGGCCAACCCAACACAGGGGCGTGCCCTGCTTTTTGCGGGTTGGTATGAACAAGGCGCGACAGAGCCGTTTTGCCCCAACACCCCTGTTTACAATGACGTTTATCTCTATGCCCGGTGGGTGAGGACCCGTGTTTATTTTGACCCAAACGATGGCGTAACCCAGCCCGATGCCTTCCAGTTCCGTGAATTACAGCTTAACGGGACGGTAGGGGCAGCCAACATGCCAACCCCAACCCCTCCCCCATTGCCGGACGGCCGCCACTTTATTAACTGGGTTAGGCCCTCTTGCCCCTATGGCTCATGGGGAACCCTAATAAGCATATCCGAACCTACCCCATTTGCGGGCGGCAATATCGTACACCTGCTGCTTACACCCCTTACGGTATGGGCCACATATGGTTGGCAAGTTACATTCGACGGAGGCCCTATTACATTGCCCGCAGGTACAACTGCCACCGGGTTTGGCCCGCGCTTTGTTTACCCCGGCCATTCTCTGGCCTCGTCCAACGACTTGCCGTGGACACTTACCGTTGGCTCGGCCTTTCCTATACCGGCCAATACCGGTACGCTAACCTTTATGGGTTGGTATATCCAAGACGGTTCCGGCAACAACATACAAAGGGTATTTGACGATACCATTATCACCGAAAACACAACCCTCCATGCCCGCTGGGTACCCAGGGTTTTAACATTTAACCCACGTGACGGCGTTACTCTCCCAGGCGACTTTGAAACCCGTGCCCTGTCTACCGCCGGCAATGGCGCAATACAAGGCGGTATGCCTTCTAACCCCACATCCCCCCGAGGCGATGGGCTTCACTTTATTGCCTGGACAAGAACGGCGGACGGTTTGGGAACCGGCACCACAGCGGCAGCCCGCGAGCATGTAATTCAAGGCACTACGTTCCCCCAGGAAACACAAGCTTGGGCCTATGGCCAATGGGGTTATCGTATACAGTTTCATGGCAACGGCGTAGTTTTGCCGGATGCATTTAACACCCCCCGCTTTGTTCTGCCTGATGTAACAATGGGTACGTCTTTTGGCCGTAGATGGATGATAGATATGAATAACACATGGCCCGGGTATCCGGACATGCCCGGACGGGAATTCCTTGGCTGGTATACAAGGGATACCTTTGGCGATTTATACCAACGGTTTATTTTTGACCCTGCTATGATGCCTTCCGGGGATTTGGAACTATATGCCCGCTGGCAAACCGGAAAAGTATATTTTAACCCGCAAGACGGCTCTGTAGGCCCATTAGATTACCGCTATCTGGCCGAAGACACAGGTACGGTTGGCGCGGGCAATATGCCGGTTGTAACCCGCACCGGCTACCGCTTCTGGCACTGGACCAGAACCGCCGACGGTATGGTAGCGCCCCCATGGGTTGCCGGTACCGCTGCCGCAACAGGTTTACAATTTACCGATACCAGTACCGTTTATATAGAGTACTCCCCGTTAACCGTATATGCCCAGTGGGGGCACCTGGTCAACTTCGACATAAACGGGGGAACCGTCGTGCCCAACAACTCGGGAAACCGTATTATACTCACGGGGTTGTCCAATTTCGAAAACAATGCATTGCCTTGGACTACGGTATTGCAGTGGGCTAACAACCCAGTACGCACCGGTTTTACTTTTGTTGGATGGTATACCCGTGATGTAAATGGTGATTATGACCGGCTTGTATGCGGCGTCACCCCCATGACACATGAACTAATTAACCCTGGCTCTCTATTTGGGGATATTACATTGTATGCCCGTTGGATACCCACAACACCGATGGAAGTTATATTCAACCCCAACGACGATGGTGCAACTTTACCAGCCAACTTCCATGTTGGCCTAACAGAACCAAACGGCTCCGTTCTTCCGTCCCAGTTTGCGCCTGCCCCCGTATGGGGTAACCGTGTATTCCTTGCCTGGACTAGGACACCCGACGGCACCGGTACCACCACAGGCATAACCGACGGTATCCGCTTTATACACCACACCAGCGCCACAAATACAAGTACTATCACATATGCCCAGATGCCGTTTTCTGTATATGCCCAGTGGGGCCACACGGTAAGGTTTGACGGCAACGGTATAACTCTTTCCACAGGTGCCACAGCCACAGGCTACGGCCCACGTATAATATCCTCTGGGCGCAATGTGGCCGGGCACAACGCCCTTGTCTGGACTACTACCGTATTCCCAACCACTGTAATATGGCCCAATAACCCTACACGTGCGGGGTATGGCTTTCTTGGCTGGTATACCCGTGACGGCAACGGCGAGTATCACCAGCGAGTGGATGCGACAACCATCATCACAAGTGATTTGCAGCTTTATGCCAAATGGGACTCTTTCAGGACTGTTTTCCATACCAACGGCGGCTATCATGTAGGCTATGCGGGGCTGCCTAATGTAACGGTAGAGCGCCCGCTGGGGCAATTGCCCCCTGCTCCATTTAAAACCGGCGCTGTGTTTCTTAACTGGACACGTACACAAACCGGCAGCATTGAAGCACCATGGGTAAACACATCCGCAGCTGCAAACGGCATTGTATTTAACCTTACCAGCACTATTCCCGTGGCTGTCCATTACCGCCTGCCCGTAAGCGTATATGCCCAGTGGGGACATACAATAAGCTTTAACGGCAACGGAATGGATTTGCCTAACCAAGGTTCGCTTCTGGCAACCGGATACGGTACCCGTATTGCCGCTTCCGGCAGAACAGTTGCAGAGCATAACTTTTATGCCTGGGCAACACCCAACATAACATGGCCAAATAACCCGGTAAGGCCGGACAGGCCAGGCGGAAACCCATTCCTTATGTACCGTTTCGTTGGATGGGGTATGACACATAACAATGCACCTGGCGGCACTTTCACCGGTATTTTTGACCCGACTACAACAGAAGTTTACAGGCATTTAATACTCTATGCCCAATGGGAACCTACCGGGCCGTTCACGGTAACATTTGATGATACCGGCGGCGCGCTAACAGCAGGCCATTCAAATACCCGCCAATCATGGCCGGGTTCTTCTGTGGCGGCTTCCTCGGAAATGCCTACTGGCCAGCAGCTTAATACAAGCGTGCTTTGGCCCCGGTCCGCACCTGACGTTACTAGAACCTCGCCACAGCCCATGACGGTAGGACACTGGCGTACAGTACCCGGCGGTATATATGCCGGCGGCGATTTATGGTCCATGAGAGGTTGGAACAGTACCAATAACATAGTTGGTAATACAACCGGGTTAACGGCCGGCCTTACTGGGGCTGGCCAGGGCAGGGCCACCACAATTGTAGATGCCGATATCACTGTATACCCCCACTGGGTATATAGGATAACGTATATGCCAAATGGCGGTAGCATTTCTCATACCTCCAGCCATCCGCCATATAGGGACATTCCGGCACGCTGGTGTCCCGATACCAACACATACCTGCCCGGTACCCTGCGGGAACATGGGCGCACCGCTACTAATTTAATACAGCGCGAACATATTCAAGCAACACATTCCATATCACGCGCCAATCATATTTTCGTTGGCTGGTGGAGCCACCCTATACCGCCTAGTGTGCCTCTTGGGGAAGAAGTTGCCCACAATTGGGGCCATGCATATGAATTTACCGTGGATACAGAGGTTTACCGCAATAGGAACGTGTATGCCAGGTGGATACCTATCAGGCCAAACCTGCCAATAGACCAATACGAGCCGGACCCTCCGGTACGTATACCGGTTCATTTTGACCTTAATAACGGCGGGCGCTGGTGGGCTCCTCCTGCACTGCCACCCGGCGGCGAGTACGATGTGCGTACAATACTTGTTAACCAAGGCAGTAATGTCACAAACGCACAGATGCCCCAGTTCCCAATCCCAAGAAACGACGGGTATATATTTATGGGTTGGTTTCCTACACCAAGCGGACCCGCTTCGTTCCCAAGCCTTGATGACCGCTTCTTGGGCAACGGCCAAGCCGGTGCCTTTCCAATCCAGGAAGAGACGACGCTGTATGCCCATTGGGAGCCATATGTAATTTTGACCGTATGCTCTAATAGCGGTAACCCCGTTGGCAACCGTTATCGCCCTATGGCTATAGGCCGTAATTTTGCAGAAATGCATCAGATATGGCACGGCACAGCCGCTTCCGGCCTAAGCGGTAACGCACGGCCGCCGGGGGCCCCGGCAAGCAATTATTTTGCCAACCCCACAACAACCGGCACAACCGGCATCAATGGCAACAGTATTCAGGCGCAAACAACCCACCCGACTTTGGCGCGGGCAGTTAACACACAGTTTTGGGCCATGCACACGCCGGATGCAGGCGCACCGTTTTTTATTAACACTACCAGGGTTTATGCGCCTATGACCATATTTGCCAGGTGGATGGTAACGCTTACCTTTAACAATAACCGGAATTTCTTCGCAAACGCCAATAACTCCACCGACCCTCATTCCCAAATACCGGTAAACAACAATATGATACAGCAAAACATCCAATTCCCTACCCATTGGGACACCCAGTTCACAGACGGAGTAATAATAGGCTGGAATACTGCAATCGATGGCACCGGAACAACGTGGACGCGGGATATGCCAATAACGGCAAACACGACGCTGTTTGCAATGTGGGTAGCATACATTGTGTTCTGCCCCAACGGCGCACCCGACGCATCACTGCCGGATGAACATAGGAGAAGAATTTTCTCCGGCGTTGGTATGCCAATGACCGAAGCGGTAAGCCCCTATGACTCAAGTGTTGTAGGCTGGCCCCCTGACCCTGTATGGACGGGGCATACCTTTATGGGCTGGAACCTTCAGCCAAACGGCCGGGGCGTTACAATCCAGCACGAGCATTTGATTACAGGGGACCCTTATCCCTTCGCAATGCCTCATATCATGAAGCTTTACGCCATATGGGACGGTACTATTACGTTTGACCCCAACGGCGGCCAAATGAGGCCCGGTATTGCCCAGCCACATACAACGACACCGGAATCCAGGTCACAGCGGATTCACGAGCCACTGGAAGATCAAACGGCAACCCTCGCAGCCAACAGAAGAAACAGCTTACCAAGGGAACTGGAACGCTACGGCTGGCGGCCCGCCACGGTACCCAACCCGGTATCTGGGGGCAACCTTGACTATGTATGGTCTACAACGCGGTTTGCCCTGGCCACTGTAAGCGACATTACCTGCCCCATCCAAATAAGGGACATAGCTTTCCGCTACTATCACAATGTGACACAAAGTAAAACCATATATGCACAGTGGCATGCGGATGTTTTCTTCATATGCCCCGACGGCGGTACAGTAGACGGGCAGCCAAGTGCGGACCGTGCAGTGCCTGAAACAGGTACGGTTAACGATAACACTACCGGTATGCCCGTACCGTTTAGAACCGGTTACGAGTTTCTTGAGTGGGTTGTACGAATTGTTGACGAAAATACCGGCGGTTACACATGGGAAACCTTTACCGGCGATACCGAAATATGCGACGAAACCCCCTTCGGCCGCTTTTTAAGAGATAACCAAGGCCGGATTAGGGTAGAGCCGCGCTGGGGGTCACTATATGTAGACTTCGCATTCTATAAAACCAACATGGCCATCTACCCGCAAGATGGTGAAGAAATCGACTTAAACGAACTTGAATATCTGGAAGGCGCAAGGTTCCACTTGTACCGCTGGGATGCCGGAAACAACGAATGGGAAATAGTTAACAATAATTTGCTAAGCGATTCAAACGGTCGCGTAGAAATTATTGGAATGAATGCAGCCAGGCAGTATAGGCTCAGGGAGGTAACAGCACCGGTAGGGTATGTTACACCACCTGCAGGCAGTTACTGGTTAATCCACTTTACACGCATTCCCAATACAAATACCTATATAGTAGAAAGTGTAAGCGAGCACGGGGGCACGTTGCCGTTTGTGCCGGTACATGTGGGTGTATGCGATGACACCGGCGATGATATATATTATCTGCATGTGGGCAATGAGGATGGCATCCGCTTCCCAATCCATAAAACCGACCACAATGGTAATTTACTGGAGGGTGCGCATTTTGCACTGTTTAGAACTGCCACACCCGCCGCGGAACTTAGCACCGGTACAAGCGGGCTTGTTACAATAGACACAAGTGGGAACCCAAGCTACCCGTGGGAGATAGTCGATTTCCCAAGCCGATATGTTAGTACTGGGGATATAAATACGCCGATATACTTCTATTTTGCATCGGGCTATGTGTATCAATTGGTGGAATTTCTTGCCCCTGCCGGTTTCCAGATTCCTATGGGCCAATGGCGTATTGTTGAAGATGGCACCGCCGAAAGCGGCTTTTTGGTGATACCCATAGGCAACTTAACTATACCCCCAATGCGTTACGTCCCATGTTTATGCGATGCTGCGGATTGCAGGGGCGGCAGCTGGCACATAAGTAACTGGCCAATGCCTGAACTGCCCCTGGCCGGTGGCAGCGGTGCGCTTACGCTGCCTATATATGTCGCCGCAACTGTGATGCTGACATTGGCGTTTATTGGCGGTATGTTGATAGTTACTGGGAAGCTTAATAAGGCTAAAAAATAACAAATAAACTATCTATGGTAACGGAATAATTTTTGCTGATTCTACGAATGCTTCTTTGTGGAATCAGCGAGGATTATTCCGTATTTTTTTGTAAGGAATTAAACACCTAATACCGATTCCAAATTTAAACCTATATGACAGAGCGGCTGCGGGAAACGCGGAGCAAGCGCTTTCCCGCGCTTAGCCGCGATAGGCAGATAGGATTTAAATTGGAATCGGTATAATTGAGGTAATGCTCTCATCTTGACAATGTAAAGACTTCGCGTTACAATCTTTACATTGTCAAGATGGGAGAGGATTTAATGAGCCAAACACCATATCATCACGGCGACTTACGCACAGCCATGATTAAAAAAGGCATCGAAATAATCAACGAAAACGGTGCAAAAACCCTTTCGCTTAGGAAGCTGGCAGCGGCGTGCGGGGTTAGCCATGCGGCACCATACAGCCATTTTGCAAACAGGGAAGAGTTATTTTCTGCTATAGAAAAATATATCACAGACCAGTTTGCCGCCGTGCTAAAGGAATCGGTAAGGGACACAGGCGAAACACCAGAGGGGCTTTTTCGCATGGGTTGCGCCTATGTATTATTTTTTGCGCGAAACCCGGAGTATTTTCGGTTTATCTTCACCCATTCGGATATTACCGTAGGCGACGGCCATGAATATGAGCCCTATGACTTTTATAGGCGCTTCATGGTGAAAATGTTCAACAAAATAGGATACCCGAAGGAACTGCGGAATAAAACAGTAATTGCCCAATGGGCTATGATTCATGGGCTGGCGTGTATTGCGGTAATGTCGGGCATTGAAGATTTACAAGAATGGGAAGAAAAAGCGCCGGATATGCTGGCAAATAATTATCTGATATTTAAATATTACGAAAATACCTAAACCACCAGTTTTGATGATACCGATAAAAGCGATTTTTATGCATGGCTGGTGACGTAAATTGCCCGCAATGGGCCGATAGGAGTGTTAATTTATGCTTGGATTATTCAAACAAAATAAGATGTTTCGTGTGCTGCTAACATACCAGTTTTTTTCATCTATTGGCGGCGCTATGTTTTCTATGTTCATTCTGCTTTCGGTGCATCTTATTTATCATAACCCGATATATACAGGCATCGCCGGCTTTTTAATGGCGGCCCCCATTATATTTTCTTTCGCTGTAGGCCCTGTTGTAGACAGGCGCAACAAGGTAAAAATAATGCGCATTACTACCTTTATCGAATTTTTGGTGTTATCACTGTTAGCCTTCACCCCTTTGCAGGAGCAGTTTGGCGTTATGTTTATGTTTGCCGTTATATTAACATATAACATTGCCGCACTTTTTGAGGCCCCCGCCGGTACGGCGTTACTACCGCAAATTGTGCAGGATGAAAAGATACTGGAAGCCAATTCCCTTATAAACATTGTGGCTATGGTAGGCGGGATTATTATTGGTGCGGTGCTATTTACATCCTTAGCCGGGGAGATTAATTTTAGCTTTTTATATGGGTTTTCGGCAGTTTTTCTTGCAATGGCATTTATTATTTCACTGTTTGTAAAAAACACTACCGTAGTAGAAAGCACAGAAAAACCGCCATCATCAAATTATCTGCAAGATTTAAAGGAAGGCGCAAAGTTTATAAGGCGCAATATTTTGCTATTTACAATTATGGCCATTGTGATTATGGATTTTGCCGGCGAAATTGCCTATGTTAACAGGCCTATGTTTCTTGAATACCACGCCGGGGCGCAGGGTTATGTACTTTATGCCCTTATGGGCTTAGTTGGTGGAGTTGTTGCTTCTTACTTTGTGGGTATGCTGGGTAATAAATTTAAGATTGGAAGGCTTTCTTCAGTATTATTTGTGCTTGCGGGTATAGTGCGTGTTGTGTTTGCGCTGGCTGTGCCACGCCAGCTAATTTGGGGGCTTATTACAATGGTTGTATATGTTGCCTTAGCCAGTGCAGTGGATACAGTTTTTTCATCTTTGAACCAAAAAATACCGCCAAAGGATATGGTGGGCCGTGTTAGTACAATTTCTAGAACATTTATAGCTGTATTTGTTGCACTTGGGGCCTTTGTAGGGGGGTTTTTAGGTAGGATTGTGCCGGCTGTTGATTATATTTTTATTTTCCAGGGTGTTAGCTATGTGGTTATTGGGTTTGGGTTGGTGCTTCTTCCTAGTGTGCGCAAATTGCCGAAGATGAATGAGATTGTGAAAAGTGAGGAGTAGGTTAGGGGGGATTGGGGAATCTTCCTGCTAGGCGTGACCGAGTATGTTGATTGCCACGTTGGTGCATGTGCGCAGACCCTACTGCACAGATGATTATTCATGTAGTATCTGGTATAATTTAGTTGTACATGCTGGCGAAGAGACTCGCAACTCGAACAACAGGAGGCAACAACAAATGCATTCTAATAAAAATACATGTGAAAGAAGCAAACTCCAATCAACCAGCGATGGCGTTAGCGCACCGTCGAAAATTTTGCAAATCCCAACTCCACAAATTTGTCTTTTTGATTTTGATGATGACGTGGTTACTAAGCTAGCCGAGCATGGTTTTAATGTGCGGCCTTGTTCACTTGGTAAAGTAGTTCATGTACCTGATAACAGCTATTGTTTACTAAATCACGAGTGGCCAAATAATCTTCACGAATACGATATATTTATGATTGACATGAAAGACAGGGAAGCCATTTCATACAATAAGTATGAACATATACGTCAGCATAATAGCGGCGATAAAGTGCACTACTTCTTTGTCCGTAGCCCGCAGAATGTATTTGACCCCCGTGCCGCCGCTGGGGAATCATTTCGCGAATACATTTCTATAACAAAAAAACAAATACACATAATTGTCGTGTTCGCATCAGCAGAAAATCGCATTCCATACGAACTGAGAAAGCAAACCAGTACTGAAAACGCAATAGTGTCATCGCCAACAATTAGCAACTACTCTTTTTTATCACATCGCCACATAAATAAAAATATTAATGGAAGCAAAATAAATATAGTAGAAGGACGCAGTGATTTCAGGAGTTTATTGACAAAACACAAGGAACTATTTTCATATGAAGTCATATTTACTCACCCTTATGCACATGACAGTTCTGGATATCGTTCCGCCTTGGCTGGTTTAGACAAAACCTTTTTCCCTCTAATGACAAACGCAAACGACGAAATTGTTTCATATGCGGAGAGGCAGGACAACTGCCTTGTAATCGTCCTGCCTCAAATGGAGCCAAAATATGAAGTAGTTGTACCATTGCTAAAAGAGATATTGCCGGATATTTTACCAGAATTATTCCCAGAATCCACACGCTTTGCTTGGAAAAGCGAGGCAGATTATTGGCTTCCCAATCACGAGAATTTGCTCATCAATAAAACTAAAATCGAAGAAGAGTATGCAGAGAAGCTTAAATGTGCAGAAGATGAAATTACTAAAAACTTGAAAGAGTATTCTTTTTTGCATGATATGCTGACAGGCACTGATGATAATTTAGTTGATGCAGTTATTACATATCTGCGCTGGCTTGGCTTTAATTCCGTCAAAAAGATGGATGATGATAAAGCATTGAAAGAGGAGGATATTCAAGTCGAGTTAGACGATGGCCTTCTTGTAATTGAGGTCAAGGGCATAGGAGGCACTTCTAAGGATGAGGATTGTAGCCAAATCTATAAAATAAAAAATCGTAGGTGTGAGGAGCGCAAATGTTTTGATGTTTCAGCGCTGTATATAGTCAACCATCAAAGACATATGCCACCAAAGCAAAGAAGGAATCCGCCATTCACACCTGAACAGGTGAAAGATGCAAATACAGATAAACGAGGATTATTAACAACATGGGAACTTTACAGAACGTACTTTTGGATATGTAGTGGCATTGCAACAAAAGAGGATACACGCAAAAAGTTATTATGCAGCGGTAGTATTTCTCTGATGCCAGATATGGATTTAATTGGGCAGTCGAAGGACATATACAAAAATGGAAAGGTTCATACTCTCGAACTAAATGGCATGGAAATTAAGAAAGAGGATTGCATGATTGCTGAAGCTGATGGACAATTGCAGCGTGTAAAGGTGCAAAGTATTCAAATTAATGATAACGATGTAGACGAAGCTTTCTCTGGTGAAGTGGGGATACAAATCGATAAGGCAATCAAGTCAAAAGTAAAGTTTTACAAATTAGTAGTGAAACCAAGTTAAAGCAATCAATACAAGCTGCACTTCAGAAAGGGGACTAAACCCATGCAAGCAATTAAAGCCTACTACGAAGAAGGAAAATTTATACCAGTCAGGCCCATAAACATCCCAAAAGGAAGTCAAGCAATTGTTACGATACTTGACGCAACCTTTGGAATAATCCAGCCTGATGCCGATGCTGATGCAACGTCAATAGATTCACGTCATAACCGGCAAAAACTCCAAGAAGAATCCATCACCCATGCAATTGATGAAGAAATGCAAATGCGCAAAGAATGGCTTAACAGCCTAAAGCAAGCCCGTGACCTTGCCAATGATGACCCACTCATAGACTTTCCCACCCGTCAGCCAATGCGAGAGCCCCATGGGTTTGCCGATTAGGGGGATTAGCATGAGAACTATTTATGTACTAGACACAAACACAATAATTCACTACTTGCATAATAATTTGACAGTTATCCAAAATTTCGAAAAAGCTGTACTTGCCAGAAGCCAGTTGCTAATACCTCGTATCGTTGATTACGAACTGCGTCGTGGATTTATGACAAAGCCTGTGCCAAAAAGGGAAGCCCATTACAATCAAATATCAACGCATACGTTCTGTAATATTGTGGATATGGGTGAAAACTTTTGGACACGCGCAACACACGTTTATGCGGATTTGTATCTGAAAAGGCTCACTGTAGGCGAAATAGATATAATTATCGGTGCGTTTTGCATCTACAATAATTATACGCTTGTTACTGCAAACACTAAGGACTTTCAATGTATGGATGGGATTACACTAGTAGACTGGACAGTATGAAGATATAGTCATGTAAGTTGAAAACCAGTTAATTTCTGAAAGGAATAAAGAAGACTTATAATTTTGTGTCCCTTTCAGCACGTCAACTTAAACATTCCTTTCATCTGATATGCGTGTATTGTATGGCATAAGATGTACGTTGTGAAGTTCTTTGCTTTGCTGGGGCACCGTGCAATATGTACTAACTTAGCCGTCAACATAAAAGTGTTGAGGAGCGAAGCGACCAAGCAATCCAGCAGAAGCTATTGTTTTTTGGCAACCTTGGATTGCTTCGCTCGCAATGACGGGGCTTCACGCAATGATGGAACTTCGCGCAATGTTTGAAATGGGCAGAGGCCAGCCCTAAAACCCAATTTCAATGGAAATCGTCATATGTTAAAAATCGGGAAAAGGTTGTCCATTAGTATCAAAACTGGCCACCCATCATTTCAATCCCACCTATATACCTCTACGAGCCACAAAGGGCCACAAAAGGACGCACATTATTACACAAAACCTGTTCTTGCCACCATTTACAGCATATGCTAAAATACCCCCAGGTCAGTCAAAATATAAGAATAGAAAGAGTCGCAAGCCCATGTAGTGCCGGACAGCACTAACATGGAGAATGTAGGAGATCCTATCCATCACCCTACAAGCACAGGGGAAACCCTGCCATTGCGACATTCACAGTATACCAGCTTTACGCCCCTTTTTTCAAGGCGGAGTTCCAATTAGCGGTATTTCCTTGTGGATTGTTTGCGTTGGTGTTATCAAGTTATAACATGCGCGTATGGGTGATGACGATATTATCGTTGTCTTCTATACGCATTTTTATTTTGGCTGACCTTTAATATATGCGCTGTATTCAACTTTGTTCAGTGGCACTGCGGCACCCCCGCCGCTAAATTTCGCCGCTGTCAAAGTTGAATGCAGCTTCTAAAGCAGCTTCGATATCACTCCAGAATAGTTTTCGCTGATTCTGTGTACGCCTCCACGCATAATCAGCGAAAATTATTTCGTATTGTCCTCGAAACTGCGATAAAGGAGCCAAATATGAACAAAGTAACATGCGAGTTCGAATACTGTCTGTATAACCGCCAAAACGAATGCACCCTATCCGAGCCCCCAACAATAAACTCCCTGGGCATGTGCGAAGAGTGCATAATGCTGGAACTAGACAAGAATTTCCGCGAGGCCGAAAAAACACGGCAGTTAAATGAACTAGAAGCCCGGTGGGATACTCAAAGCCATAGTATCAGGCCCACCTAACTCCACATCTCAACAGCATCCATAAGATTACGGTTCATTTTAGAGAAATCAATCCTGCTAAAAGTAACGGTAGACAAGAATAAGAAAACCGCCCCAAACACAACAAGAATCAGCACAGATACTGTTGGGGTGATGTTAAGCCCCCAAAACCGCAATACTTCCTGCTCCTGCGCCAGTGTAAAAGCCATAACTTCGTCCCGCGAGACAATAGCCACTTCCCTAAAAAAGTGCACGGCATAAGTCATAGGGTTAAAGCGGCCCACCCATTGCAGGGGAACCGGCAGCGAAAACAGCGGTATATATGCCCCGGAAATAAACGTCATTGGCATAGTAATTGCCATAGAAAGGGCCTGGAAGGTTTGCATGTTTTTTGACTTGGAAGCCATCAAGAGGCCAAACCCGGCAAAAATTAGCCCAACAAAGGCCATGGATGCTATTACCAGTAAAACCCTAAACGGGGATTCCGGCCTTATATCCGGGAAAATTACAACGCCTATTACATAAATAAGCAAACCCTGAACCGAGCCTATGGTGGCAGAGGAAACAAACTGCCCAACCGCGATGGTAAAGCGCGATACCGGCGATACCAGCACTTCCTTCATAAAGCCGCTGGTCATATCATCTATAGTATTAGAAGATACCCGAAGGCCGGAGTCAAAAGATGTTGCGATAATAATACCCGCAAGCATCATAGAAATTGCCCCCTGGAATATGCTGCTAAACACAAAAATGAAGAAAAACGGTAGAATCATGTTAAAAATAAGCGCCGGCTTGTTGCGCCAAAACGCCTTTAAATTACGAAGCCATAGGGCTTTAATTACTGCCATTACGCATTACCTCCTTCGCGGATTTCGCGGCCTGTTATGTCTAGGAAAACGTCGTTTAGGGTGCCTTTACGCAGTTCCATATCGGTGATGTCGCTGCGGCATTCGGCCAGTACATATAAAAACTTGGCGTTGTCTTCTACGTCTATCCGGTGATAACGCTCACGGGCTTCGTAGTTTAGGCCTTGTGCAGTTAAAAGTTCTTCAAACTTAGCGGGGTTGGATGTTGATATATAGGCCCTGTCCTTGGTGTATTGCTTTTTTAGGCCGAAGGGTGAGTTGTGGGCTATTATTACCCCGTGGTCTATTATTGCAACATCGTCTGCATGTTCGGCTTCGTCCATATAGTGGGTGGTTAGGAAAATTGTTATATTTTTTTCCTTTTGCAAGTGCAGAACATATTCCCATACATGGTTACGGGTTTGAGGGTCAAGGCCCGTGGTTGGCTCGTCCAGGAACAGGACTTTGGGGTAGTGTATTAGCCCACGGGCTATTTCTACCCGGCGGGTCATTCCTCCGGACAGGGCGGATACGGGTTTTTTGCGCCATTCCTTTAAGTCTACCAGGTCTAGTACAAAGTTGATGCGTTCTTCTACTTCTTTTTTCGGTACTTTGTAGAATACACAGTGCATTTTAAGGTTTTCTTCAATGGTCATTTTCTTGTCTAGGGTGCTGTCTTGAAAAACCATGCCAATTGACTGGCGTACGGCGTTTTTTTCACGGCTTACGTCTTTGCCGTCTATTAAAAGCTGGCCTTCGGTTTTATCGAAAATTGTGCATAGGGTGTTTATTGTTGTGCTTTTTCCGGCGCCGTTTGGGCCCAGAAAGGCAAAAATACTGCCTTCGGCTACGTCAAAGCTGATGTTTTTTACAGCTTCGAAACTGCCGTATCTTTTCGTAAAATTTTTTACTTGAATTATTGGCTTTGCCATGTTGTTCCTCCTGTTGATATTTTTGCGGAGGGGTACTATGACATAAATGTTGCAGAATGGCAACGTTTGGCGAGGGAATAATACCGGCTCCATAGCCGTTTCGCATAAAAATGAACTGATTTCAAATTAACTCGCTTAGCGGTAAACGAAGTCCAATTTTAATCAAAACGAATATACCCAAAACACATTGACCTTTTGCGGCAAATCAAGTAAATTGTATCTGTAACTTAACAGTTAAGCAATTTAAATTAACGAGGTGTATTATGAGCGGAAGACACAATGCCCGGCCGGCGCAGCAATTGTATAAAGAGTTTATAAAAAACCCCGGCATAACAAGCGCAGTAATATTGAAATTTGAAAGCCCAAACGGTGAAGATGTATATAACCCGTCTGTCCCTTTTGAAAGCGACGGACGCGAGGTTATAGCGGGGCGAGTGCAAAAACGAGACTGCCCCCGCTCGGTTACCATGTTCTTTTCCAAGGAAGGAGATGTATATAAGCCGGTTGCCGGCGCGCCCTCCTTCCCGCTGGAAGACCCCTTTGTGACAATAATAAATGGCGAAATCATACTGGGCGGAGTGGATGTGCAATGGGATGGTGCAAAGGCTCTGTCATGGCGCACAGTATTTTACAAAGGCGACAGTATATTCACCTTAAAAGAATTTGCCAAAGGCCCCCACCATATGAAAGATATCCGGCTGGTGGCCTTGCCCGACGGGCGTATAGCAGTTTGCTCCCGCCCTCAAGGGGAGAAGATGATAAAGCAGTACGGATGCATAGCAAAAATCGGGTTTACTGTTCTGCCAAGCCTAGAGCATTTCACCCCGGAAGCCGTGGAGAATGCCCCTTATTTAGAGGGAATATTTCTGCCGGACGAATGGGGGGGTGCTAATGAATTGCATGTCCTTGCTGATGGCAAAATAGGAATCATAGGCCACATATCCCATAAAGAAACCCAGGAAGGTGTAGACTTCCTTCATTACTATAGTATGGCTTTTACCGTTGACCCAGATACCTTAGAAACAAGCGAAATTAAAGTAATCTGCTCCAGAGGTTGTTTCCCCGGAAGTGAAAGCCGCGAACCACGATTATATGACGTGACATTCACAGCGGGGCTTATACGAAATGGCGACAAAACCGCAAGCTTATACACAGGCCTAAGCGACTGCCAGATAGGACTTGCAAAAATAGTGGACCCGTTTTGCCAAGATGTTAGGCACAACGACATAAAAACTGTTTGACAAAAGCCTATGGCATGTATACTATGTATAAAGCTAACCTGTAAGGTTACAAAATTTCGGGTATGGTTACGGAATATTACAAATTACGCAGCACATACTCTACATGAGAGGAAGGATATTTATGAAAAAGAAATTTTTACTGTGTCTGATAGGGGTACTTATGCTGGCAATGGGCTTAACCGCATGTAGTTCAGACGATGATGACACACCTCAAGCCGGCGATGGCAACATAACAAGCGATGTATCCGGTACACTTACCGTATGGGCCCGGGGTTGGGCAAACTGGGGCCTGACAGGCGGCTCACCAGACCAGCCCTACTTCGAATATTTCCAAGAGCAGTTCCCGAATCTAATCCTGCATGAATCCGTAAATCGTGACTGGCATTATCTCCCGGCGCATATTGCGGCTGGGGACCCGCCAGACGTATTCTTCTGGGAGGGCACGCCCCCAAATTTCTTCCGGGAAATGGTGGCCCAAGGCTTCTCTGAGCCTTTGGACAGGTTTATAGACGCAGACCTGGAATTTAGGGACCAATTCCTACCCGGTTTGCTGGAAATGCACCGCTACGACGGCAATATCTACGGCTTGCCAATAGATGTTATGCCCGTTGCGGTAGTTGCCAACCTGGATATTTTCGACACAAGAAACGTACCCCATCCTTCAATTGACTGGACAATAGACGACCTTGTAAGCCTGGCCGGGCGCCTTACTAACAAGGCCGACCCAACCAGCCCAACAGTAGGTATTGTGCGCAATATCGAAGAGCAGGATTATATCCGTATGCTAAGCTTCTTCCTGGCTGCCCACGGCGTGACCGGCTACGAAAGAATTGATGGTGTTCGCATCTCCAACCTAGCCGAAACCCCTGCGGCAATCACAGCCATTCAGCAATATCTGGAAGTACAGGGTAATAACTTTGCCAACACATTCTCCCATGAAGAGCGTGTGGCCCTAGGCCTTGATACCGGCATATGGAATGTAGACTGGCCGGCAGGCGTAGGCGCACTGTTTGTAGGTGCCGGCCCATGGGGTGTTTATGTAGATGCGACATCACAGCAGCCCTTGTTTAACCAAATCGTACTGCCTCCGCCCCAAGGCCCAGGCGGCAGCGGCAACGTTACTGCAATTATAGGCATAAGCATGTTTGCAGGCAGCGATAACCAAGAACTTGCCTGGGAATACATGCGCGCAATGGCTTGCAGAAACTTTAGGGAAGGTGCATGGGTAACAAACGACGCCGGCGAACGCACTTACCCACTACGTTTCGACGAAAACTCATACCGCTTCGGTTTTGGCATTCCAGCCTTTGAAATTGACGAATCCCGCCTTGTAGGCCAGTTCCGTGACTGGTATCTAGGCTTTAAAGCTGCCGCAGCAACATCAACCCCAATAGCACTTCACGCACAATCCATCCTGGAAGTAACCCGGGACGTAGAAAACGGCGTACGCCAATTAGTAGACGCCCTGCGTGAATACGATGCCTACGTAAACGCAAACGGTCACATATTAGACTAAAGACAGGAGCGTTATCATGCCCCATGTATCCTTGCGCAATGTGTATAAGGTGTACCCCAATGCGAAGAATACAGCACCCGCTGTTAGCGATTTTAACCTGGAAGTTGAAGACGGCGAGTTTATAGTACTGGTAGGCCCATCGGGTTGCGGCAAGTCCACAACCTTACGAATGATTGCCGGGCTTGAAAGTATTACAAAGGGCGAGGTCTATGTTGGGGGCAAGTTGGTAAACAACCTGCCCCCTAAGGACCGGGATATTGCCATGGTTTTTCAAAATTACGCACTGTATCCTAACTTGTCTAATTTTGAAAACATGGCTTTCGGGCTGCGGCTTCGTAAAGTAGAAAAGTATAGAATCAACGAGTTGGTAACAAAAAAAGCCCGGGAACTTGACATAGAACATTTGATGGACAGGCGGCCAAAAGATGTCTCCGGCGGCCAGCGCCAGCGGGTAGCTTTAGGGCGCGCAATAGTGCGGGAATCTAAGGTTTTTTTAATGGACGAGCCACTGTCTAACCTGGATGCCCGTATGCGTGTACATATGCGTATGGAAATTATGAAACTTCACCAGAGCCTAGGCGCAACCACAATTTACGTAACCCACGACCAAATCGAGGCCATGACAATGGGCCACCGCATAGTTATTATGAACGGTGGGCATATGCAGCAGATGGGTACCCCGGAAGAGATATATAATAACCCCGTAAGCCGCTTTGTAGGCTCGTTTATTGGCACGCCGCCTATGAACTTTATACTTGGCCAGCTGGAGGGCATTGGGGGTAAGCTATGCTTTACCAACTCCCGAATGAGCATGGAAATCCCCAAAAGCCGCATTACAAGCGCAATGGAGAAATATATAAACCACGATGTACTCGGGGGTATTCGTCCGGAGTTTATATCCCTAAAAAACCCAAGCAGTGAAGCACGGGGGGAGAATGAGTTCTTCGCGGAGGTTGTTATTTCGGAACTTGTGGGGGCAGACAGATACATTCATTTAAACATAGGCCAAACCGCCCGGGAAAGCTTGGTAGCCAGGGTGCCAGCTAAGGAAAACTATATAAGCGGCGCAAGATTGCTTGGCCAAATGGACATGAGCGCGTTCCATATTTTTGATATTAATAAGGAGACGCGCATATGAAAACCTTGATTCTGCTGGTTTTGTTTGTATTCGCATTTGCCGTACGAGTGTACGCCCAGCCCATTAATGTGGATATCCCAAGTGATGGGTATCATACTTTGCGTGTAGAATTTATGCCCCTTGCCGAAACTTCCACACCGGTATCAGGGGCTGTTTATGTTGGGGATGCTTATTTGTATGTCTATTTCCCGCAATATTTTACATATACAAATTTCCCGTTTTTATCTGACGAACATGGCAACGACCGTATGCCCCATAGGACACAGCAGCTAAGGCCAGGGGCAGTTTATTTACATGTGTATTTGGGCCAAGGGACGTGGGAAGTTTCTGCCCGGGACGAACGGGTAGAACTGCACAGCGCCCGGGTATACGAATCCGCCCGCGTACCAACCCATGACCAATACATGGCCGCTTTACCCATGGCATACACGGTTAACATCGATATTATTACAATAGAAGCCCAGGCAATGGAGGTAAAATCCGCCCTTACCATAGTGCCAAGCGCCATGTCCGGTGCCGATATTTCCCCTTCAAGGCCCGGGGTGCGCCTTTTAAATGTAATAGGTTTAAGCGGATTTGACCAACCAGGGGACTTTGCAGACTGGTACATATATGTAGAAGCAGAAGGCTTTTACTATCTGACCTTCCGCTATATGCAAAACACGAATATTAATCTTAACTCATATCGCAAGATTTCTATAAACGGTGCCGTTCCTTTTTACGAATTTATGGCGGTGCCTTTTCCTTATACAACCAGGTGGCGCAATCATACATTGGATACCCCAGTATTTTTGCAGGCCGGAAGGAATACATTGCGCCTTACTGTAACATCGGCCCCTTATGATTATTTGCGCGGGCGGCTTATGGAAACCGTTGGCGGAATACGAACATTGGATATGACCCTGCGCTCTGTTATGGGTAATGACGTGGACCCTTTTAAGCTATGGGATTTGGAAAGCTATGTCCCGGACCTTTCGGCACAGTTAATAACCCGCGCATACGAACTTGAAGAGATAATGCACGGGCTTCATGAACTTACAGGGTTTAACATAAGCGGTTATAGGGCGCTGCAATCCGCCGCGTCGGATTTAAGGCGTTTTGCCGCACGCCCAAATGATTTGGCAAGAAGCGCCCAAGCACTAAGCCAAATTATAGCCCCCCTTACAGATTGGATGATTGCCCTAGAAACCCAGCCGATTATTCTGGACAGGTTTTACATCCATGGAAGCGAAGTAAATGTGCCCAGGGCAAACTCGGGTATTTTTGCGCGTTTTTTACATGCGATACGTAACTTTTTTGCGTCGTTTAGGGTTGCCGCCGGTATGGAAACCGGGGTGCATGGCGACGGTATCCAAGTATGGATAATGCGCAGCCGCGACTATGTGGACCTGATGCAGCAGATGTCTACGGAGTTTTTTACGGCGGATACAGGCATACCCGTTAGCGTGAACTTTATACCGGATACTATGGTGCTGATTTTGGCCAACGCCGCCGGGCAATTGCCGGAACTTGCCGGTGGGATGGAACTGCGTATCCCTTATGAATATGCAATACGGGGGGCGCTGGTTGATTTGACCCGTTTCGAAGGCTTTAGTGAACTTGCGGCACCAATGGCCCAGGGCACCCTTACCCCCTACCGGTATCTGGACGGGGTTTTTGCCCTGCCGGAAGAAGTAATTTTTAGCGTGCTTTTCTATCGGCGGGATATTCTTGAGAGTATGGGCCTTGAAGTCCCAAGTACCTGGGACGATGTGCTTGCAATAATCCCCCAGCTAAACAGGGTTGGGGCAAATTTCTTTTTCCCATACGGGGATTTTCAAACATTTTTTGCCCAGATGGGTGTGGAGGTTTACACCCCCGACGGCTTGGACTTACTTGCCAACTCAGAAGAAGGCTTTGAGGCTTTCAGGTTTTGGACGGACTTATATGTAAAATACGGCCTCCCCGCCAGGATGGAAAGCTTTTATCAGCATTTTAGGATGGGAACCGCACCAATAGGGGTTGCGCCGGTACATGAGTATATCCGGTTCGAACTTACCGCACCGGATATTGCCGGTGAGTGGGGCGTTGCGCCAATACCGGGCACAATTGAGGCAGACGGGTTTATTAACCGTTCCCAGGGCGGGATACAAAACGGGATGATGATGTTTAGAACCACCCCCCAGCGTGAAGATGATGCCTGGCAGTTTATGCAGTGGTGGTTATCTACCTCTACCCAAGTGCTGTTTGCGCAAAACCTGGAAAACTTCTATGGGCCCGAGTTCCGCTGGTACACGGCTAACCTGGATGCCCTAACCCAGCTTGGCTGGCGGCCTTCTACCAGGGATGTCTTTCATACACAGCTTGGGTGGCATAGCCCTATCCCCTTTGTACCCGGCGGGTATATGACTTTAAGGGAAATATGGAACGCATGGACGCGGGTTGTTATTAGGCACCAGCATTATAGGGAAGAGTTGGAGATTGCTTTTAGGGACATACGTATGGAAATGGAACGGAAGCAGTTGGAGTTTGGCATAATAGACAGCGACGGTAATGTGCTAAGGACTTTAGACGTGCAGCATTTTGATGCCGCTGCACAGTTTAGATAGTGTCAAATCCGGTTTTGATACTAATGGTAAACCTTTTTCCGGTTTAGATGATACCGATAAAAGCGATAATGTAGCACTCTAGTTCGAACGGAGATTGCAATGGTACAAGTAAGGCGCAGGCCAAAACAGAAAAAATACCGCCCAACCCTTAGCCAAACATGGGCAAGCATGAAGCAAAACAAAGTCGCGTATTTGTTTATCGCACCTTTTATGCTGTCGTTTATTATTTTTATTGCCCTGCCTGTGTTATCTGCAACCGCCCTTTCCTTTACCCAGTTTGACTCTATAGGCAGGCCCCAGTTTGTGGGATTTAGAAATTTCATAGACATCCTAACCCGGGACTTGCTGCTTATGACACATGTGCTGCCCAATACATTTATTTTTGCCATAAGCGTAGGGCCGATAGGATATGCCCTTCAATTTATTTTGGCATGGCTTATTAACAGTGTGCCAAAAAAGTTAAAAATTTTCTTCACCATGGCAATATATTTGCCCTCTATTGCCGGGGGAGTGCTTATATCTGTAGTGTTTACCGTATTTTTTTCCGGGGACAGGCTTGGGCATTTAAACCGCTTTCTTATTAACATCGGGGCAATTGTAGACCCTATAGCCTGGACTCATGACAGGGAATATTTGCTGCTGGTTATGATAATTGTCACCATATGGGGAAGCATGGGTGTCGGCTTTCTTTCCCTGTTTGCAGGTATGCAAAATGTGGACGAACAGCTATACGAAGCCGGGCGCATAGACGGTATACGCAACCGGTTTCAAGAACTTATACATATTACAATCCCCCAAATGAAGCCCCAGATGCTGTTTTCCGCAATAATGTCTATTGTGGGGGCGCTAAGGGCAGGTAGTATTGGCGTACAGCTTTCCGGCCAAAACCCCACCCCGGAATATGCCGGTCAGCTTATTCAAAACCATATAGAGGACTTTGGCTTCCAGCGGTTTGAACTGGGATATGCTACGGCCCTTTCATTTATGTTGTTAATTGTGACATATGCCATTTCAAAGGTTTGTTTTCACTTTTTGGGGTCTAAAGATGAGTAGGGTGGGTAGGATGAGTATACGTTTGCCGCGTTTTTCTGGGTCTACGGTGGCTGTGGTTATTTTGCTTACCGGCATTGCGTTTGTGTTTATGCTGCCGGTTATATATATAATTTCCACGGCATTTAAGCCAATGTCGGAGTTGTTTCTATACCCACCGCGCTTTCTTGTGCAAAACCCCACAACCCAGAATTTTACGGATTTTATGCAGGCTGCCGGGGCTTCTGTTGTGCCTTTTTCCCGGTTTTTGTTTAACAGCGTTATTGTTACCGTGTCCAGCGTGATAATAGCGTTGTTGTTTAGTTCTACCTGTGCCTATGCCTTTTCCAAAATGGACTTCCCAGGTAAGGGCTGGCTGTTTAGCCTTATAATTATATCTCTTATGTTTGCGCCGGAGGCCGTTATTATTACACGGTTTTTGATTATTTCTCAGCTTGGGATTATTAACACTTACTTCGGGCATATCCTTCCGCAAGTTGCCGTGCCTGTTGGGGTGTTTCTTATGAAGCAGTTTATGGACCAGATTCCCGCGTCCCTTTCCGAGGCTGCAAAAATAGAGGGCGCTACGGAGTTGGATGTTTACTGGCGTATTATTTTGCCCAATGTTATGCCTGCTGTGGGCACGGTTATGATTATTGTTTTCCAGGGGGTATGGGGGGATACTTCTACTTCTGTGCTGTTTATGACACATGAGTCTATGCGGACTTTGCCCTATTTTGTTACTACACTTACTGCCAATATGGGTTTTGGCGTGGCCAGGCAGGGCGCGGCAGCGGCGGCGGGGCTTATTATGTTCCTTCCAAACTTTATTATATTTGCCATCATGCAAAAATCCATGATTCAAACCATGGTTAATTCGGGGATAAAATAATGAGAAGATTAGCCCTTGCAATTTTGATTATTATCTTCAGCCTTGCGCCCGTAATGGTACATGGGGTTGTGCCCTATTCCACGTTCTTTTTTACCGATGACATGGAACCGGTGAATATGCAGGCAGTATATTTGCCCCATGCCATGATAGGCCAGGGTGTGCTTAATAACCCGTCGGCAATTTTTATAGACAGGTATGACCGTATTTTTATCGCGGATAGAAATAACAACCGCATAGTTGAAATTTCCCAAACAGGTGAACTTTTGCAAGAAATCGGCTATGGCATACTTAGAAACCCCGAGGGGCTGTTTGTAGACGATAACGGATATATATATGTAGCGGATACCGGTAACGGCCGAATAGTGATTTTTGACCCTTACGGCGAGTACCTGCGCTCTTTTGGCCGGGGGGATGATATACGGCTTCAAAACACTATGTTTATACCCGTAAATGTGGCAAAGGATGCCCGGGGAGTAATATATATTTTACTACTTGGCGGCAACGAAGGGATTATGACCGTTACGGAAGACGGGGAGTTTTTAGGGTTTTTTGGCCGTAACCGGGTGCAATTATCTATTGTGCAGCGGATGCTTAGGTTTATTTATACAGAGGAGCAAATCCGCACAAATCTTAACCCGGTAGCCCCGTCTATTTCGTCTATGGTTCTGGGCCGGGACGGGTTTATGTACACCGTTACCCAAACCGCCCAGGAGCGGCAGATAAAACAGCTTAACGCCAACTCCGAGGATTTGTTTGGGGAACGGGACCGGGATTTCCAGATTAACCACTGGTTTTTTGGGCCTGTGGGCTTATCGGCCATTACCATATCTGAAAGCGGGCTAATTTACGTTGCGGATAGGGCCAACGGGCTTATATTTATTTACGACAGTGTTGGCGCGCCGGTGGCTGCCTTTGGTAACCGGCTGTTTGCCGGGGATTTTCGTATTGGGGTATTTGGGGACCCGGTTGGGCTTGGGGTGGATTCCAATTACAATTTATTTGTGCTGGACAGGGTGCATAATGGTATCCATGTTTTTACCCCAACAAACTTAATGCACAACTTGGTTGCCGGGACCAAACTATACAACCAGGGCCGCCACGATGATGCAAGGGAAAACTGGGAAAGCATACTGCGTCAAAACGTGTTTATAGGCGCGGCCAATACGGGCCTTGGGCGGATATATTACCGGGAAGGTGACTTTATTACCGCAATGGCCTATATGCGCAGCGCAATGAACCAAGAAGGATATTCCGACGCCAGGTGGCAGCAGCGCATTATTGTGGTACGGGAGATGTTCCCCATTGCGGCAGTTGGCCTAGCCGCGCTGTTTGTATTGTGGCTGATATATTCAAAAATTTTGCGGCTTGAAATAAAAATTAACCTAAGGCCCTACCTGCCACGCTGGTTTACATCCTGGTGGGACGAAACCCTGTACGCCCTTAACATGCTAACCCAGCCCTCCGAAACTATTTATGGCGTCACCCGGGGCAATAAGGGCGGGATTATTTCGGCCTGCACATGGCTTGTAATTTACTTGGTTACGGCGGTAGTTTCTATGGGGCTTACCAGTTTTTCCTTTAACCGGTATGGGCTTAGGGGTTTTAACCTGGTTAGCTTTCTTGTTACAAACTTGCTTCCGGTGCTTGTGTGGGTGCTTGCCGGGTATCTTGTGGGGATTATTACTAAGGGCCAGGGGCAGTTTAGCCATATTTTTATAAGCGTTGTATACGCGCTTTTGCCCCTTGCGGTACTGCGCATACCCCTTGCAGTACTTTCACAGGCCCTTACCCTTCATGAGGAGACTATATATGTATTCTTTTTTGCGCTTATGGCGGCGTGGGCCCTTATCTTGCAGTTTATTGCCGTAAAGGAAGTGCAGGGGTATTTTCTTGGGGAAGCGGTTAAAAATACGTGCTGGATGCTGTTTGTATCTGCTATGCTGGTTGTATTTTCTGTAGCTTTGTATGGAATTACTATGCAATCATATTCCTTCTTGGATGAGTTTGTACGGGAGTTGGTTGGGATTGTCTAAACTAAAAAGAAAATTAGCGGGCCTGCTAGGCTTTGTGCTGGTTGCGGCCGTTGTTATAGGGCTTCGTATGTTTAATGCGGGGCGCGGGTTCCCTACCTTGGATATCCCTATAGATGGGGTAGTTGCAGCAACCCTTGGCACAATTGAGGGCACGGGGGTTATCCCTGCATTAGAAAATGAAAATTTTATACTGTACCTGGACTTGGATACGGGAAACATATCCCTGTATAACCGGGCGGCAGGGTATACCTGGCATAGCCGCCCTACGGATGATGATATGTATATGGAAGAGGCCAATGAACTGTGGATTGGCAACATGACATCCCCGGTAAATTTCACAATTGCGCCTAATATCCAGGCGGTTAGTACGTCTTTGGGGAATATTTTTAGCCATAACGCACGGGTTAGCGTGTATCGCCTGGAGGAGGGCATACGGGTTAGGTTTGTGTTTGAAAACCGTATCGAGATAGGTTTTGATTTATATCTTACCCCGGAAGGCTTTATTGTGGATATCCCGCCTTACCTGGTGCATGACCGGTACAGCGATGTTTACTTGGTAGATTTTGCGGTTTTCCCCTTCTTGGGCGCCACCCGTGGGGATACGGGCATAGAAGGCTATTTATTTCTGCCGGACGGGCCGGGAGGGCTTGTTAATTTTTACGGTGCACGAGGGGTAGGGCACCAGTTTATAGAGCCGGTGTACGGGCGAGATTTGACTTATATTACCGACGCAAACCTGGACTTGATTTTCCAGCATATACGGGGCCGGGCTGTTATGTTCCCGGTTTTTGGGATTTACCGCACCAACCGCTCCCTTATGGGGGTTATCACCCAAGGGGAAAGCATTGCAGATATTGTAGGAAACCCTGCCGGCGTGCAAACAGGTTTCAACAGCGCCCATGCCCGGTTTAACTTCCGCCGGCCCTTTAGGGTGCTTACCAACGCCCAAACGGGGGAAGGGTTTTTCCGGTTTTCGGACGCCACATTAGAAGAGCGGCGTACCGTGCAGTATTACTTCCTTTGGAACGGTGACGCAAGCTGGGTGGGAATGGCCAGGCAGTACAGGGCCCATTTAGTTGACCGTCATGGCCTTACCCGCATAGAAAGGGAGCGTATGCCTTTTACCCTTTCCATGATGGGGGGCGATATAACATGGGGGAACCTTGGGAGTTTGTTTGTGCCCATGACAACATTTGAACAGGCCGGTTATATTACCGATTATTTTGCCGGGCTTGATAATGTCCGTGTTATCCTTTCCGGCTGGCAGCGGCGGGGAAATTCCGTAAGCAGCCCCAATAAGTACCCCGCTGCGCGGCAGCTTGGCGGGGATAGGGGGCTTAGGCGGTTTATAACTCATGCGGGGGGCCAGGGAATCCCTGTTATTCTTATGGATAATTTCTCTACGGTAGGGCAGTCCGGGCGGGGCATACGCTATCGCAGGGATACTGTGCAAAACGTACAAGGCTTTTCCCTTTTTGGCGGGTGGCATCTTTCCGCTGCCGCTTCCAGACGGATGTTTGATTCGGACTGGGAAAGGCTAAGCGGGCTTGGCGCTTCCGGCGTGGCGCCTTTGGGCTTTGGGGAGTTCCTTTTAACGGATTTTAATTCAAACATACCCATGGGCCGCACCACGGTAATGAACGCTGCCCGGGATATGGCCGCACATATGGCAGATATTATGGACTATGTATTTCTTACGGAGCCCAGGGCGTACCTGGTACAAAACAACATAACCTTTATGAATATGCCCCTAGACGGCTCTTTTAGAACCATGATTGACGAAACCGTGCCCTTTTTCCCCATAGCGCTGCATGGGTATGTAAGATATTACGGGCCAATGTACAACTATATGAACTACCCCGAAAGGGATGTGCTTAGGGCGCTGTCTGTAGGTGCGCGGCCTTCTTTCGACTTGGTATACGCCCCTTCTGAGACATTGCGGGGGCTTAACAATACGACTATATATTCTAATAATTTCTATGAGCGGCGTGAGGAATTTACCCAGGTATACCGGCGCTTCATGGATGCATATTATCAAATTTCCGGCCAGGTAATAGAAGGCTTTGAAACAGACGGCGAACTTACTGTTGTTACCTTCGAAACCACCGTGCTGTATATCAACAGCGGCACAGAAGCCATAACCCGTAATGGGCAGGTTGTGCCGGGGATGGATTTTATAGTAAGGGAGGTGGGATAGCATGAATATCGAAACCCGTAATAAGCTAATTGGCCTGTCCTTTATAAGCCTGTGGTTTATTGGATTTTTAGCCTTTTGGGCACTGCCTCTGGGTTTTAGCTTCTTCATGAGCCTAAACCATGTAGCTATCCAAACCGACCGGCTGGATTTCGAGTTTGTAGGCTTCGACCAGTATCATAGGGCGCTGTTTCAAGATGCGGAGATTCCCAATGTCACCCTTTTGTTTCTTGCACAGTCTGCAATTATTATCCCGGTTATAGTTGTGTTTGCCATTATTATGGCCTTGCTGTTAAACCAAAAGTTTCCCGGCAGGGGTATTGCCCGGGCTATTTTCTTCCTTCCGGTGGTGCTTACCAGCGGCAACCTTATTAACGAACTTACCCAGCAAGACCAAGGGACTTTAGGCTTTTTGCAAAGTGTTACTGTAATGAACATGGTAGAAAACCTGCCTTCTACATGGGCCGTTGCCGTTACAAATGTGCTTGAAGGCTTTCTTATGGTTTTATGGTATTCGGGAGTGCAGATGCTGTTATTAATAGCGGGGATGCAAAGCATTAACCCCAGTACTTACGAGGCGGCCAAAATAGATGGGGCAAACGAATGGGCCAGCCTTTGGCTTATTACATTGCCGGGTATATCCCCGTTTATTTTTATTGCCATCGTGTACACCATAGTTGACCAGTTTACGGCACCCTTTAACCCCGTGCTTGAGGTTATCATGACCCACTTCCAAACGCCTCAAACGGGATATGGCTATGCATCGGCTATTGCGTGGATATATTTTGCCGTTATCCTGCTGATAATGGCCTTTGTTGTGCTTATTTTCCGTAAATCCTTGTCGGAAAGGACGTAGACCTATGCTTGGATATCGTATTTTGCGGCATGTAATTGTATATTTTTTGCTGGTGGTGTTTGCGGTTTTATATTTGCAGCCTATTTTGCATATGATTAGCCTGTCTTTTATGCCCCTTCAAGATGTTGTTGACCCTTCCACCCGCTGGATACCCAACAACCCCACACTTATGAATATCGAGTACGCCCTGGGCCAGATGCGAATCCTCCCTCATATGGGCCTGCCCGGCAGAACCGTATGGGAGGGGCTGTTAACGTCTACCCTTTTTGTATCTATACTCACGGCTTTGCCTGCGGCCCTTGTGCAGCTGTTTTTTTGTGCTGTTGCGGGGTATGCATTTGGCCGGTGCGAATTTCCTTTTAAAAGAACCATGATAATTTTGCTTGCCCTTACTTATGTGGTGCCGCCTCAGACTATTTTTATACCCATGGCTTGGCTTAACTCGCAAATGGGGTTTTTAAACAGCCCGGCGGCTTTTATTGTGCCTTCTATTTTTGGCCATGGCCTTAACGGCGGGTTGTTTGTAATAATTTACATGCAGTTCTTCCGCAAGATACCTAAGGAACTTGAAGAAGCCGCCTTAATTGACGGGGCTAACCCTTATGTGGTTTTTATTAAGATTATCTTTCCGTTGGCCAAGTCTGCAATGGTAGTGGTATTTTTGTTTTCTTTGGTATGGCACTGGAACGAGACTTTTTTAACAAGCATCTACTATACCAGGATTAATACCCTTGCCATGCAAATCACCCAGGTTTCAATCCCGGTTGGGGAGCAGACCCAAACCCTTATGCCGGCTATTATGGCGTCCGGGCTGCTGTTTATTGCGCCTATACTCATTGTGTATATTTTTACCCAGCGCTTCTTTACGGAAAGTATCGAACGGGCTGGGTTGGTTGAGTGATTTAAGGGCAAAACCGTGGGGCTCTGCCCCACACCCCGCAAACTTTTTGAAAAAAGTTTGAACAAAAACTTTAATAGAACCGCGCATTGCGCGGTTCGGGGATGGATATTTATGTTATATGATGCAATTGCGAAAATGGAACCGCCAAAGCGCCCTGTTCCGGATTATGAGGCGCTTTCGCGAGATTTTACTAGCTTCGTGTTTGACCCGGCAAACGGCGTACGGCATGATGAACCTTTTACCTATTTCAACGCTTATTCTGCCGGTAAGGGCTGTGAACTTGTAACATGGGGGATATTAGCGGTAGGCGAGGCTATATTTCCAACGGAAGCAGGGGCTAAAATAAACTGGGATGCACTTTGGCATTTTTATAATGCGGACTTTAGTGTATACACCAATTCCCCAACAGATACCCGGACCGAACATTGGTATCTAATGTATGTTAACGCCCTTGCCGGCGCCATATATAGAACCTGCTGCCCGTCATGCCCTTCCGCAAAAAATCGCATGATTTCCGCCGCCAATACCTTGCGCAAGCTTGCGCAAAATATCGGCTATGATTTTAATTCCCAGGGCTACGATTTTATAAAGAACCTGGCATGGACAAATAAAAACATTTACCGCCAGCCGGATTCCATAGGCGGCTACGCATACAATATGCTGTTTGCCGGTATCCATGGCGATATGCCGGAGTTTATAGAAGAAGCCAAATCCGCAATAGCCCGATACGGCTCCTTCGAAGCCAACCCCTGGTACGAAATACCCAACGGCTCCACGGCGGTATTGGCAGCGGCATGGCTTAAAGCACAGGGCTGGGATGTGAACCTTGAAAAGATACTGGGCTTTGTATTCGACCCAAAGGCCGGCCCCCTTCAAACCGGCCGGTGGAACGGCCACCCGGTAGACGGCCTGATGATGGGCTGGCGCGGCGATGATAGACAAAGCGCTATGGCATCTGCCTACAGCATGGAAACGCTAATGCCAATACCCTTTATGCTGCCGGCGGTACGCTACGCGCCGGAGATTGCTAAACCTGTTGCATGGTACGCATTGCAGGCGGTTACAAACTTTGTAAATTTCTACGGAAAGGGCATGTATGAAACCAGGCCGGATTTATCAAGTGCCGTGCCCTACGAAAAACTGGAGAGGGAGCGTGACGGCCATAGCCCCGCTGCCTGCGGCGATTTTCACGGACATCGCTCTGTTTACGGTGGAGGGTATATGCCTTGGATGGCGGCAATTGTGCGCCCAACAGGTGTAGCGCACATGCCCGCCTTCGATATCAGCCTTACGGACTTCTTGTGTAAAAACTCGCCCAAACCGGCATTTTTACTATATAATCATGAAAACAAGGCGCGTAAAGCCGTATTCACGCCCGCACCTTTTCATAAAATAAATAAGGCTGTGACAGTAGAAGTACCTGCCGAAACTGCAATGGTGGTGGAAATTTGAAAACAAAAATCACAATGCAAAACATAGCCGATAAGCTGGGCACCACAAAGGTATCGGTTTCCAAGGCACTGGGCGGCCAGCCGGGTGTAAGCGACGCTTTGCGCAAAAAAATAGTAGATACAGCATCCGAAATGGGCTATGCCCTTCCTAAAACAGATGAAAAAAAGAGTTTCCTGTTTGTTGTGGCAAAGCGCTTCTTCCTGGAAACGGAAGCCTTTTATAACGAGACTTTTTACTATCTTAACAAGATTTGCATAGAAAGAGGCTGCCAGTTAACCCCGGTTGTGCTTAACCAAAGAAGCGAAGCAAACCCCACGTGGCCAATCCACCCAGACAGTTTCGACGGCATATTCTTAGCAGGGGAACTATCGGACCCATACATTAAAATGCTGCGCGAGCACCCGGTGCCAACCGTAGCCGTTGATTTTTACAAGCCCTACCTAAATGTGGACTATGTACTAATAGATAATTTTTATCTTGGCTACTACGCCACCGTATACTTAATAGACAAGGGCCATACAGATATAGGCTTCGTAGGCAATATTAATCAAACAAGCAGTATAAACGACCGTTACTTCGGCTATTTAAAGGCATTGCAAAATAATAATTTGCAGCACCAAAGCAAATGGGTTTTTCCAAATAACGACCCGGTTACGGGGCTGTATGAGATAGACATAAACTTTCCTGAGCCACTACCTACAGCCATGGTATGCCACTGCGATATGGCGGCGTATTTCCTAACCAACAGCTTAAAAAAAATAGGCAAAACCGTGCCACAGGATATTTCGCTAATAAGCTTCGACAATACGGAACTAAGCGTAGCATCTGACCTAACCAGCATGGATATTAACAGAAGAGAAATAGCCGAAACAGCCTTCTACGCAATGGAGGCAATGGAAAACGTAAGCCGGCGCTACTATGTAGCCGCCCAATTAATAGAAAGAAACTCTGTGAAGGAGAAACGGATATGACTTTTGCGGAAAAAAAAGAGGCATTTGACAGGAATAACCCTGTAACGGAAAGCAGCTTGGTACGCTTTATAGGCGTAGACGGTTTTGATGTATACAATTGCTCTATTCCATTTGAATGGAAGGGAAAAAGATATATTTATGGCCGTGTAGAAAGGCGCAGCGAATGGGCCCGTTCCTGGGTGCGCTTATTTAAAGAAACCGGCAACGACGAGTTTTCGCTGGTAGAAAACAGCATGATATACCAACTGGAAGACCCATATATAAGCATTATAGGCAACGAGATTACAATGGGCGGCACCCATGTACAGTATCAGCGCGGGGAAATAGATACACTGTACGGCTATTTTTACAAGGGAACCGACTTAGAAAATATGTACTACTTCACCACAGGCCCGGATAATATGAAAGATATCCGGCTCGTGCAGCTAAAACAGGGCATTGGCGTATTTTCCAGGCCCAGAAACACGGAAGTTGAAAAAGAGCATGGCTCGGGCTCTATAGTTGGGTTTACAGTTATTAATAATTTATTAGAACTTTCGGCGGATATTATAGTAAACGCGAAAAAAATAGACGGGATGTTTAGCACAGGGGAATGGGGAGGCTGTAACCAGTGCTACTTGCTGGATACGGGGCTAATTGGCATTATCGGCCACAAGTGCTATGAAGACACCGACCAATTTGTATATGTAAATGTCTCGCAGGTATTTGACCCAACAGCCCATAAACTGCTGGACGAGAAAATTATTGCCACCCGCAAAAGTTACCCATCGGGCCCGGCAAAAAAGCCAAACCTGAAAGATTGCACATTTACCTCCGGCATAGTAATGCGCAAAGACGGTAAAGCGGATTTATACGGTGGTTTAGGGGATACGTTGTTTGGGCGGGCGGTTATTGATTATCCCTTTGAAGGGTTTGGGGGTATTGTGGTGTAAATATGGCCGCATAGTACAAGTCATATAAGTTGAGATTGAATGAAGTGGGTCAGTTTTGATACTAATGGACAACCTTTTCCGCGTTTTGTCGTTTTTGGAAAAAGTTCTTCCCTGGTTTGATGATACCGATAAAGGCTTACGTTAGCTTTGTATGGGTTGTGCTGTGAAGGGCGGAAATAGCGACGTTGATGTTTATTCGATACTACGCCTCCATTCGTTTGCTTGGGTAAATATGTTTTCGAAATAAGGGATTTTACTATCGGAGTACATCTGGCGATTATCGTGATATTTACTCATTAAATTCACTTTCAACGCTTCGTATTCTTTGGCTTTGTCTGGATGTGCGTTCATAAAATCCCTAAAATTTATTCTGTCATGCCAGCCTTTGCTCCCATAAAGATTAATGTGGATATGGTGTGTTCTTAGCCCCGTGGATAAATCACCTAAAATAAACATCATATATTCTGGACTATCGTGGACAGGACGATGTATTATTCCAGCTTCCATTAAGAGAGGTATCATCTCTGTAACTTTTTTCATATCAGCAACCCCAACACTTATATCTATTATGGGCTTCGCTTTTATATTTTTAATAGCCGTACTTCCAGCGTGTTGAATATCAACAGCATTTTCGCCAAATTTATCCCTCAAAAATAAAATCGTTTGTGTGGCATTTTTTACCCACATTTCATCATGTTCATGCAACTCAACAACATGTTTAGTCAATCCCAACATAAATCCGTTTCCCTTTCGTTCTTTGCTAATGTAAACTTTCGCACGTACCACGCTTGCGGTAGTACATAAGTGCGCCGTTTTACCTAATCCAAAAAAATTTAATGGATTCGTTTCCTTCAATTACATCAAACTCATGATGGTCGGAAGTCAGCAACGCGCCACCGGAAACACTAGCCTGCGCCAATGCAAAAGAATCTGCAAAAGACATTTTATACGTTGCCTTTAATCGCCCGGCTTCTGTAAAAATCTCGTCTGTTATTTCGGCGTTGATTTGAATAGGGCATTTTTCAACCTCTGCCAACATTAAATCGGCTTGTTCTTTGCCTCGATATCGATAAGCGTCATAATAAACCTCCAACAAGTTTGCTTTGTGCATTATAATTACTGCATCGCCTTTATAGGCGGCATTTATAACGTCAGATACCTTTTCTGCGCCTGGTTCATCTTGCAGCAGGGCAATCAGCGCGTTTGCATCTAAAACATACCGGTTCATAAGTCTAATTCCTTGTCAGTACGTTTACGCTCAAGAAATTTATTAACGGTCATGTTGGGGTCACCCGCAAACATGCCGCGCAAGCCAATTGTACAATCGACTTCATTTTTTACAGGCTCAACTTGAACAACTCCGTTTGATTCTGATACCCGAACCTTATCTGTAAAAATTAGACTATATAGCAAGTCAGGCAAAGCTGTTCTTTCTATTATTTTCACACTCATCTCAGTTCCTCCATTCAGATAAATGCTTACTCGCCGCACAATTGTAACACAGTCAAGGCAATTATTGTTTGTAAATATTTTTGATTATATTTCACTCACAACCCGCGTCATATGAGTAGCGTTATTTCCACCCTTCACAGCACACACCATACAGTTTGTTAGTTTTAGAAAGCGCAGCGAAGCCCCCTTCTTTAGAAAGGGGGTGGCCCGTAGGGCCGGGGGGTGTTTACAAATTGTTGCAAACCTCACCCCCCTCCGCTACGCTCGCAACGGCGGGCCTTAGCATTTCCCACGACGAAAACAGTCAAAATTGATTTTCGGGGGGTATCGTTCAACCCTTGATTCACGAAGAGAACACATTCACAGAAAATTTTACAAAATATATTGTAAAACATTGCCGAAACCAAAAACATATGATAATATACCCTCAAGAAAGGTCAGCAGCAAAACCAAGCTGCCGTAAAAGCAAATAAATAAAATAACTACGGAGCCGAGTAAATGCCTGGCAGCATCTACACGGCGCTGAAATGGATGCTAACTCATCCACCAAAGCACAGGAAAACCTGCCACCGTAGCGCGCATAGTGTACAATATTTCCTCATATTCTTCAAGACGCGACGTTTTTTGGGTTCCTCCTTCGTCC
>Ga0123355_10000551_pt1 | contig 50110 bp, 42 predicted proteins | sample TergutEmb28metaG_3_FD_89872 | JGI IMG/M metagenome (GOLD analysis project Ga0123355, IMG submission 89872) | Embiratermes neotenicus P1 segment gut microbial communities from Petit-Saut dam, French Guiana - Emb289 P1 | ecosystem: Host-associated > Arthropoda: Insects > Digestive system > Gut ...
CGGCGTTATCCGTTTCGACATTATACCTAGCCTAGCCAAAAATCCTTGAAAAAATTTGCACGCTAAAACAGGATCATTATCATGTATCAAATACTTAGGTTGCCAGCCAAATGGCGTAGCATTGCGCATCTGTTGCGCAACCCAATTACCGGACGGTTTCTCCGTTACAGCAAAATGTTCAATCCGCCGCCGGTCGTGGCTAACGATAAACAATATATGCAAGACCTTAGGCGTGACACGGGACGGTTCCTTGTCCGACATGACACAGGACGGTTCCTTGTCCTGCTCCCTTGTCCTGTCATATTCCGCTATTTTCCTAGCTTTTCACACGTTTGTGTCCATGTCAGTTGGTTACCCACAGTAACCAACTGACACTGAGGTGTGGCGAAAAAAGTAGAGAGGTTATTTATTTTCGTGTATGCATACGTAAACATTTCTCTCTCTACTGGGGTGTCAATGTTCCTGTCCCCGTGACAACTATGAATTACATAACGCCATAATCGAACGTGTAAAAAGCACCCGCCTGAACTTTATTATACAAGCAAACCAAAGCATGATAGAGCTGTACTGGAATATCGGAAACGACATCTTGAAAAAGCAAGAGGCCGAGGGTTGGGGCGCACGAGTTATTGACCGCTTATCGGCTGATTTGCGTGAAGAATTTCCTGAAATGGGTGGTTTTTCAACACGAAATCTGCGCAATATGAAAAAATTTGCGCAAGAATAGTTTGACGATTCAATTTGGCAACAGGCTGTTGCCAAATTGCAATGGCGAAGTGAGGTGTGCGACAAAGCTATCTAGATCACCGTAATCCGGATGCCAACAGTCATAAATCCCTGTGCTTTCAAACGGCACAGGCTGGCTGTTAGCGGTTGTTTTCCGCAAGAGCCGATTCAATTGCATCGCAGTATTTGCCTTCAATTTCATTTAATGCCAACATACAAATCCCCCTAATTTAATCGTAATTGTACCGCTCCAAGCCTAAACTCGCGCTAATTTCGCATAGAGCGTTCCGGGCATTTTAATTAACTGCTCAACGCTGGATTGTCGCAGCTTGACGTTCCCATTGACACACATAATTTAAAATTGTACTTACACCGGATGCCTGGACGGTGAATATCATACCATATCCTAACAAATATCTGGAGGTTATGGCAATGATGGAGATTGAAGCCAAAATCAGGGAATACCGAGAGTATAAGCGAATAATTGACGAGTCGAAAAAACTGGCGGACAGTATCGCCGATGAGCTGAAAGAGGTCATGGAAAAGGCCGGAGAAAGCACGATGATAGTAGGCGAGTATAAAATGCATTATGCCGATGTAGTCCGAAACGATTTGGACAAAAAGCGGCTGGAGGCCGAACACGCGGCATTGTATGCGGCTTATCTGAAAGAGACTACGCACAAGCGGTTTAGTATTACATAAATCTTAAGGGTTCATGTCTTGGAACGTGCCTGTCAGAATTCATCTGACAAAACATTTCCGCTTGAATTATTCCTCACATATGCTATACTTTATTGGTGTATTTACGAACAGGTTTAACTGCTCGTAAGTATGAAATTTATGTGAGGTGTGTTAATGTCCAGATCTAATGTAAAGTCGGAGCTTCTTAGCGAAGCATTTAGCTGGGGGAAAACCATTTTGTTCGCAGTGGTTTTCGCGTTGCTTATTAACCGTTTTGTTATTGTAAACGCTACCGTTCCGTCGGCTTCTATGGAAAGTACCATCCAAACCAATGACAGGATTATTGCCTTTAGGCTTTCCTATTTGTTTTCTGACCCTGCTCTATTTGATATTATCGTTTTCCCAAATCCCGACGACCCTACTACGCTTAATGTAAAGCGCGTTATTGGTATGCCGGGTGATACCGTTAATATTGTAGATGGACGCGTATTTGTTAACGACGCGAGCGAACCGTTGCGGTACGATTTTGTACAGGGGTTGATTTTTGGCAATTTTGGACCGTATCAAGTGCCGGACGTTCACTTTTTTGTGCTGGGGGATTATCGAAGCAATTCTATAGACTCGCGGCATTGGAGTACCAGCAATTTTGTATACAGTGGAGATGTTCTGGGAAGGGTAGTTTTTAGATATTTCCCCAGGTTTAACAGTTTGACGAACACATAAAAGTTTTAACATGCAATCTATCATATACACAAACGAACGTTTTAACATGCAATCTATCATATACATGAAGGAGAATTTTAAATGACTAAAGTAACAAAGGACATGCTTATCAAAGATGTTTTGCAGGTAGACAGGGAACTGGCCGTAATTCTTATGAACCACGGCATGCGCTGTGTAGGCTGCCCAGGTGCCAGCAGCGAATCGCTCGAACAAGCCGCCGCAGGTCATGGTATTGACCCGGATGAGCTTATGGAAGAAATGAATGTGTTCTTGCAGACTAAGGGCGCGGTTGTAGAGTAGGTTTTGGTACATTGAAAAAGAGATGTCTCTATTTTTGAACAGCCAAAAAAACCGGACAGTGAAAAAAAAGAGTCCTACCAAGAGAAGATTACCCAAACTGACATCGTTTTTCGTGCGGTGTCAGTTTTGTTTTTAACTAATGATTGTAAAAAAAGATATATAGTGAGATTAATTCTATTTCTGCTTGACATTTGGGTGATTTTAGCTAACAATACAATTAGCGACAAAAAGGTAAGGTGGAAGTGTGAAACATCTGCGAAGTGGATTTTCATACCAACCGATTTGTGACGCCGACGAAGGAGGCATAAATAACTATGTTAGCAGTTAAGGCTTACTATGATGGCAGGGCATTTGTGCCGTTGTCACCTATTAAAATTACAACGAATCAAAGTGCTATTGTTACAATTCTTGACGAGGAGCTTAAAAACCCTCCGGCTAAACCACATGAGGATTATTTTGGCGTACTTTCTGATGAGGATTATAACGAAATTTCCGAGGCTCTTTTAGAGACACAAAGGATTGATAAAGATGAATGGTAGCGCGATTGACACTAATGTGATAATTAAGTTCCTAAACGGCGATGAAAAAGCTCGTAAAATTTTTGACGAGAATAAAGATATAGCTATACCCGTTACTGTAGTTGGCGAACTTGTTTTCGGTGCGTGCAAATCTGCTAGAAGACAAGAGAATCTGGAGATTTTCAATGGTTTCATTTCACAATATTTAGTTCTTCCGATAGACAAATCAGTAGCTGCTATCTACGGAGAAATTAAAATGAGTTTATCGAGCAAAGGTATCAATTTGCCCGAAAATGATATTTGGATAGCCGCCACCGCAAAGGCCAATAATCGCAGAGTCATTAGTTTTGATACACATTTTTCGCACATAGAAGCAATCTAGTAAAGGGGCTGTCTCGACGAGACAGCCCCCTTATTGACGATGATTTTAATACAATCGTACTAAGCCTTCAATCCCTATATTCAGGGCTTTTATTATATTGAAGTCTGTTTTCGAGAGAAAAAGCGGGGAAATGGGCATCAATTATGAATTTGTTAAAACATTCAATGCACCACCCATACACGAATCCTAACCTTTACACGGGTCTTTTTGTTTCGAGTTAAGGTGCATTACAGAAACAAAATTTATCGAGTGTGATAAACGTAAATAACCCTGTAATTATTCTCGCCTCTAACAGTAGCTCCGAATGTTTCAAGAACATATCGAAGAGGTACGAGAGTGCGGCTGTCAATAATCACAGCAGTACCCATTCCCCCTGGTAAAGGAACGCCAACAGGCAACTCAACTATTCCCGCATCAGTAAAAAGCAAAACAGTTTGTGTAGAGCCTACCCAATCTACCTCAACACCGAATGCTTCCGCCACAACTCGCAAAGGAATCATAGTTCGACTCACTGCTGGGTCAATAAACGGCGGCACATCCATAATACTGGAGACACCATTTACATGGAATAATGTACTTCCGATTTCAAAGCGTACAACTGTATCGCTTTGTGACGAGTCCGGTTGTACTTGTGGTGGCTGAATATCGTGGGCAACAACACTCATATTTGATATTATTGCTGGGGTATGCCAAGTCCGAACTCCAACAAAGCCTTCAGGAAGAGCATAACGAGCGTCAATGTTAATATCAAATATCAAGTTGTTATCAATATGCACTTTTAAATTATTGCCCACCATTGTTATCATGATTTCATAATTCACATCAGGTCGAATTCCAACATTCACACTACCACTTATACCCGGACCAAATAATCTTACATATCCGCTTTCAGGATACAACCCGATATAATAGCTTCGACCGTGCAAATCTTCCGCTACGTCTTCCTGTACGCGCCACATAAGCCCAGCATCGCCACCTATGCTTCCATCGGGTTGCCTTTGTAATCGTATGGTTGCCGTGTATGTGAAATCAGTATATACCGCGTTCCATCTGATGCGAAAGTTACGGTTGATGATACTCCGTCACGCCAAGCTGCAACGACTATTTCTCCTGCCGCATTAGTACCGACATCTATTGTCGAGTCAAACGTAACGTCAACTATATCGCGACTACTTAATGTGGCGAAAACTTGAATATCCGATTCGCTAACTCCATCTACTGTCATTGCCCCTGCGCCCCTTGGCGGCGTATTTACTCGTATTTCTAGACTTATCGTGTATACAAAGGTTTGGAAATATAGCCACCAGTTGTTACTGAACCCTTGCGCATCCCGGCCTTGCACTTGCGGAAATGCAGAGAACCACCATGTATGCCAATCACGATTTAGGCAAGCGCCAGTATACCATGTATCTCTATTAACACGCATTTGCTCGCCTGTTAAATTTGGAAAGTTATTTACCCAATCTGACCATCCACTATTTGCATATGTCATATTACCCCAGTCATAGTCACCTAAGCTATTTGGTGCCCAGTGCGAATTTCCAACACCTGCTCGACCAGGATAAACCGCTTCAAGAGCAGTAAATCTATCCCATAAAGTCATTTCGTTTACTGGTATTGGCGAATATCCTCCAGGGAGCGATTCAACCCTTCGGTTTGTAAACAGTCGCCTCATTACATTTTCGGCACTGTGGGCAAGATTTTCTAGGGGTGTATCAAAACGATGCCTTGCAATAAAGTTTATTCGGAAAGGTTTGCAATCAGCCTCGATTGGGGAGCCGTTAATCCAATATGCGCCGCGCCCAACCATAATTGTTTCAAAAGCATGTGAAAATTCGGCAACAAACCACACTTCGTCAAATTCGCCCCTGTTTCGGCGTTCTATCAAATTGAACCGTTGTATCAAGTAGTCGTAATCAAAACTCCATGAGCCAGCCTGTTCGTCTAAAGCCTGTATCGCAGGATGGCCCCACCAATTCCATTGTGTTGTTGCTGCGTCCCATATATCGGGAAATTGCATTGGGTCTATTTGAAACCCATTGCGACTTCGTGGGAACTCGTTCACATGGATATACTCAATGTGATAATAGTTAATTATCCCATTAGATGCTCGGCGTAGCCTATTCACAAGGTCATTTATATTTTCCATCACTGGTTGTGAACCCATATAATCTCCCATGCGTACATTGTTTCTTGTTGGTAAATATGGGTCAAAGTCGATAACCAGCAATCTTAAATTCATAGTAGATGCAGTTGGTGGGCGTTCAGTTGCATAGATTGAGTTTGGAAATGCCATAACCAAAAGAATGAATACTAATGCACACACACTTTGTTTTATTACAGTTTGTTTTGTTTTTTTCATGTGTTTTGCTCCGTTATGCATATATTCGTTTTTATGATAAAATAGACGTAAGCTAGGGGGTGCATTTGCACCCTCTTAATTTGCAAGGGGTGCAACCGTCAAGGCAATCGTGCTGTTGTATTGACCTCGGCGTACAGCCCCTTTTTCATACATTTTCACATTCTACTCATCCCTGTACCTAAACCACAGATAAATCCCAAGCCCCGGGATCAAATTTGCAAAACTCATAACCAGCGTCCATCCAAAAAGAGCTACACCATTATCGCCGCCGTTTTTCGTAAGCCTGTACGCTGTTCCGTACGAAAAAATTCCTTGTACTATGGCTATGAAGTACCATAAATAGATAATAACCATTTGTCAAACAACCCTTCCTGCTTTTTTAGATGTTATCGTTTTCGTCAATAACATCCATGTCCTCTTCGTCGCTGTCATCATCGGTTATTTTCGCCATGCTTACTACGGTTACGCCTTCGTTCATGTTTATCAGCTTAACGCCCGCAGCATATGGCCCCTGTACGGAAATATCCGCAACTCTTATACGAAGTATTACCCCGTCGGAGTTTATTATTATTAATCCGTCGTTTTCGGTTACGGCTTCTATGCCCACTACCGGGCCGGTTTTGTCGGACGGTTTGTAGGTGGTTACGCCAAGGCCACCGCGGCTTTTTCCTCTGAAATTTTCCAGCGGTGTGCATTTGCCATAACCGTTTTCCGTTACCAGCAAAACTTGGCCGTCTGCTAGAGTCGCGCCTATTACCGCGTCGCCGGGTTTCAGTTTCATGCCACGCGCACCCATGGATGTGCGTCCGCTTTGGCGTACTTGTTTTTCGCTGTAGCGGATGCCCTTGCCGTTTCGGCTTGCAATAAACAGCTCTCGCTCACCGTCAGAACGTAGGACAGATATTAGGGTGTCGTCTTCTTTAAATGTTATGGCTATCAGGCCGTTTTTATTTATTTTTTGGAATTGAGAAAGCTCGGTGCGTTTTACCAGTCCTTTGTTTGTTACCATTATCAAGAAACCGTCCCAGCTTTCCTTCGTAACGGGTACCATGCCTACTACGGATTCGCCGCCCGGTAGGTTAAGCAGGTTAACAAGCGGCATTCCTTTGGCGTGGCGGCCGGCTTCGGGGATTTCGAACGCGCGCAGACTATGCGCACGGCCTGTGCTGGTGAAGAATAATATATGGTCGTGGGTATTGGCCACGAACAGGTCTTTCACCCAGTCTTCTTCGCGGGTTTGCATTCCCATTACGCCTTTGCCTCCGCGGCCTTGGCTGCGATATGTTTCCAGCGGAATGCGCTTGATGTAGCCTAAGTTTGATATGGTTATTACACTTTGCGCGTCGTCTATTAGGTCTTCCATGTTAATTTCGCCCGGGTCGTGTAGGATATCTGTGCGGCGGGCGTCGCCAAATTTTTCTTTTACGACGGTTAGCTCGTCTTTTAGTACGGATAACAAGTAGGCTTCGTCGGATAGGATGCGGCGTAGTTCGGCTATCAGAATTTGCAACTCGTCGTATTCGCCTTGCAGGCGGCCTCGTTCGAGTCCCGTAAGCGCGCGCAAGCGCATATCTACTATGGCTTGGGCTTGCAAGTCTGTAAACGCGAAGCGTTCGATTAGCTTTGCCTTGGCCTCTGCCGTATCGCTACTGCTGCGGATTAGCTTTATTATTTCGTCTATGTGGTCGAGGGCTTTTAGTAGGCCTTCTAATATATGTGCGCGGCGTTCTGCTTTTGCTAAATCGAATTGGGTACGGCGGGTTATTACATCTTTTTGATGATGGATGTAGTACTCTATCACTTCCGCAAGATTGAGAATGCGCGGCTCTTTGTTTACAAGTGCCAATATGATAATGCCGTAGCTTTCCTGTAGCGGCGACATTTTGTATAGCTGGTTAAGCACCACGTTGGCGTTTGCGTCTTTGCGCAGCTCTATTATTATACGAACGCCGTTACGGTTGGATTCGTCCCGTATGTCGGTTATGCCGTCTATTTTTTTGTCCTTTACGAGGTCTGCCATTTTCTTGACTAAGTTGGCTTTATTTACTTGGTATGGGATTTCCGTTACACGAATTTGCTCACGGTTAACGGCACCTGACATTGGCTCAATCTCGGCTTTCGCACGCAAAACAACACGTCCGCGCCCCGTGCGATACGCCTCGTGTATGCTGGCCGTTCCCAAAATCGCCCCGCCCGTTGGGTAATCCGGGGCCTTTACTATGCCTATCAGGTCGTTTATGTCGGTTTCGATGCCTTCTTGCATGTGTGTGATACGATGCAATACGGCAGCGATAACATCAGTAAGATTGTGCGGCGGAATGTTAGTACTCATACCTACCGCTATACCGGAAGAACCATTTACCAGCAAGTTGGGGAAACGCGCCGGCAAAACAGACGGCTCGGTAAATTCCTCGTCATAGTTGGGCACAAAATCCACTGTTTCTTTTTCGATATCGGAAAGAAGCTCCATCGACAACCTGGAAAGCCGCGCCTCGGTATAACGCTCTGCCGCCGCGCCGTCGCCGTCCATGCTGCCAAAGTTTCCGTGGCCATCCACCAGCATATACCGCATGGAGAAATCCTGCGCCATACGCACCATTGCGTCATAAATGGATGAGTTACCATGTGGGTGGTACTTACCCATGGTATCACCCGTGATACGGGCGGATTTTTTGTACGCTTTGTTTGGCTCAAGATTAAGCTCGCTCATGGCGTATAAAATGCGCCTGTGAACAGGCTTGAGGCCGTCGCGCACGTCAGGCAGCGCGCGGGATACTATTACACTCATAGAGTAGTCCAGATAGGAACTTTTCATTTCGTCGGCAATGTCTATGCCCTTGATTCTCTGTTCTTGTTCGTTCATTTATGGATTTCCCTTCTTGTTGATGTTCGGTTTATTTTATCTTTTAGAACCCATACGCATGGTTTGGAATACCGTATTGGCGCGGCGATTTTTCGATAGTTTTCGTTACTGATGACACCGCGTGGCTTACGTCACGCAAGTAAGAAGTAACGGAAAATGGCGGAAAAGCGACCGCCAAGACGGTGTTTCAAATCCTTGCGTATGGGTTCTTATTGCAAAAGGTGAAACTGTTTGGATAATAGGCTTCTTTGGAGAAGTCTATTATTCTTTTCCAAAGTCAATTATACCAGAAAGCTATGGAATATGATACGTTTTCAGTTATATTAGTTGAAAACAGTTGAAAGTGGGGCCGAAATGCGTGGTAGTGGGTGCAAGTGAGCGTAGTAATTCGGGAAGCGTTCGTATCAGACGCAGTGAACGTAGTGAACGATTCAGGAGCGTTCCCAGGCGAAGTTTGAGTTTATTTTTTAATTCAGTTGACTAGTCACACTAGGCAACTGAAATTGGAGACAAAATTTTAACCGCTCGTCATTAGAGTTGCAGCAAAACTGTTTCTCGCCCATTATTAGAGTTGTAACGAAATAAAAGAAAGCAAGCGAAAATGTCTCGGAATCAGGGAACATTTTCGCTCGCAAATTCCAATTTCGTTACTACTCTATTACGAGGGGCTTTTACCACGAAGCAATCCAGTAACTACGCGACTTGAGAGGGTTCTGTGTTGCTTCTGCTCTGCCTCGCCATCACGGGCATGAAGTTTATCATCAAATTCAAGTGGCTAGTCACACTAGCCACTTGAAAATTCTTACACCGGATGAAATTCATGAATAATTATTCATCAAATTTTAACTGCCTATTTTTACCATTGACGAAAAATTCCGCAATTTCAACAAAAAAATATTTTCCACCTCTATTGACAAATCAAAATATTCATGTATAATTATTCAATGTTAGCAAAAATAATGAATATTTACTCATCACAGGAGGCGAAGCCCTCATGCAGGGAATCATACAAAACATTTTTACAAGCGGTATAATACAAGGCGGCCTTGTTCGCGCTATAGAAAGGTCACTTGAACACGGCCGTGCCATGTTGCTGCTTGAAGGTATGTGGATGACCATTCGCATATCTCTTGGCGCGATACTGCTGGGGCTTGTAATAGGTAGCATCGTTGTAACGCTAAAGCTATCCAAGTTCAGAGTCCTGCGAGCCATTGCGCTTGTATATTTGGGGATCATCCGTGGTACGCCATCCGTAACTCAGCTGCTCATCGTTAACTTTACAATTTTTGCGGGAGTCAGAGGTGCGGGGATGTGGGTTGGTATCGTGGCACTGGGTATCAACAGTGGTGCGTATGTGGCCGAAATCATTCGCGCGGGTATCATGTCCGTCGACAAAGGACAGCGCGAGGCAGGGCTGTCGCTGGGGTTCACACGGTTCCAAACAATGCGGTACATAATCCTTCCGCAGGCCATCAAAAACATTATCCCAACATTTGTAAACGAGTTTATCGTACTAATAAAAGAAACCGCTATCGTTGGTTTTGTAGGTGTATCCGACGTTACCAGGGTTGCAACACAAATTATGACTCGCACATTTGATGTTACACCAATTTTCATATCAGCCATAATGTACCTTACACTCATCTCCATTTTGACAATGCTCCTTGGCCTCTTAGAGAAGAAGCTGCGGGAGTCGGACAGAGACGGGCCGAAGAAAAGAATTAAGAGGAAAGTGTTCCAAAAAGGGGGTGATCTCTCGTGATAAGCATAAAAGACTTGCATGTAAGCTTCGGTAAGCTGCACGTACTGCGCGGAATAAGCGAGGAAATCCGTCAAGGCGAAAAAGTTGTAATTATAGGGCCGTCAGGGTCGGGCAAGTCCACGTTTTTGAGGTCGCTTAACATGTTGGAAACGCCGCAAAAGGGCGAAATAATATTCAACGGCCAAAACGTAATGGACAAGAAAACCGACATAAACAAAGTACGGCAGAAAATGGGTATGGTTTTCCAGCAGTTTCATCTGTTTCCGCATTTGACGGCACTCGAGAATATCACCATCGCACCGCGAAAGATAAAGGGAATGTCCGACGAAGCGGCAGACGAGTTGGCACTCAAACTACTGATAAAAGTAGGGCTGGAAGAAAAGGCTGACGTATACCCCGGCAAACTGTCCGGCGGACAAAAGCAGCGTGTGGCAATTGCGCGCGCATTGGCAATGGAGCCTGATGTAATGCTCTTCGACGAGCCGACATCGGCACTGGATCCGGAAATGGTTGGCGAAGTACTGGTGGTAATGCGCGAACTGGCACGAGACGGCATGACCATGGTGGTTGTAACCCACGAAATGGGCTTTGCCAAGGAAGTAGGCAGCCGCGTGTTGTTTATGGACGAAGGAGTAATAGTCGAGCAGAACACACCGGATGAATTTTTCGAGAATCCCAAGCATGAAAGAACTCAAGCGTTTTTGAGGAAAATATTACATTAGCAGTAAAGACAAGCGAATGCCGGAATAAGGCTTCCGCAGATACTGTACAGCAATTTTAAAAAACCAAAAAAAATCTAAATTTCCCGGAGGAAAATATCATGAAAAAACTTATTCTTTTGACAGCATTATTAGTTGCAGTTATGGCATTTGCAGCATGTACTGCAGGCGGAAACCAAGAACCCGAACGCCGCACTCTTGTAATGGGTACAAGCGCAGGCTTCTTCCCGTTTGAGTTTATTGCGGACGACGGCCGTGGTGTAATAGGCCACTATGCGGGTATAGACGTAAGTTTGGCGGCACGTATCGGCGAATACCTTAATGCCGACATCGTAATTCAAGACCAAGAATTTGCCGGACTAATCTTCGCGTTGCAGTCTCGCGAAATCGACTTTATCGCCGCGGGCATGACAATCCGCCCCGACAGGGCAGAAATGGTTAACTTCAGCGTACCGTATTTTACCGCTGGACAACGTGTAGTCGTACTGCAAAACGCACCTTTCAACTCCGTGGCAGACCTTGAGGGCATGATAGTGGGCGTACAGCTTGGTACAACAGCAGACATCGCCATTACAGACAGCCACACAGAAGGCAATGTAACTTTCCAAGAAATCCTGCGCTACAACCAACCTGTGACAGCCATAATGGACCTGCTTAGCGGCAGTATTGACGCAGTGGTTATAGACGCACCGGTTGCACGCGGCTTCCAGGCTAACTATCCGGATCAGTTGCATATATTCTACGACCCGAACAATTTCTTCGGACCGGAGCAGTTTGGTATGGCGTTCCACTTGGAAGACACAGAGTTGTTGGCAGAGTTTAACGAAGTACTTTCAAGGCTTATCGCAGAAGGGTATGTAGATTATTTGTATAATTACTATATGACGGAGTTTACTCCGGAATAATAATGTGAAAATTGAAAAGGAATGGCTGCGGTGGTTGCGCAGCCATTCCTTTTTTGTGTGGTTGCTATACTCTTTTTATAGCTACCCAGTATAAATACTAAATTTTACCATAAAGGCCTATTTCTTTACAAATGCCCAAACCTTCATAATGTGTGAGTTGCAGTAGAGAATTGAAAGCAGTAATGCAAAATTTGACATTTTTCAAATATTTTGACACAATTAGTAGAGTTGCGACTTGCAAAGAAAGCTCTTGCTTTAAAGTGACAGCGGTTAATAGTGAGAAGCTGACTGACCATAGATTAACATTTTCGGGAGGTTATCAAATTGAATATTCAAATTATTAATTATGATGGTGAGAAAATCGTAAATATGAATGGCGATTATACTGTTACAAGCATCAGTAAACCTCGCTCACTTGACGAATTTGATATAAACATTATCGATCTAAATTCCAAATGTCTGTGGAGATATGATGGTCGTGATAAGAATTCAATCAATAGTTACAACGATATATCTAATTTAAATATTATGTTAGGCAATACCAGTAATTCTAAAACGTTAATTATCTTACCACAAGATTTTACGTTTTATTATGGGTTTGGATATCATGGTAGCAAACATCAATCTTTTGCTTATAGCACAGAACTTAAAAATTGCTTACCTTTTGTTAAAGATAAAGTTATAGGGACTCTAATTCCAAATAATATGCAATTGACTCCATTTAATTTGTTTTACGAAAATACTGTTACACACATAGATGGGTTGGACTATGACGCATCTTTTAACTTTGCTATTAGTGATAATTACATTTCGCGTGCGATAACAATGTCAAAGAGTAGCAATAAGATTACTGCACTAAAAATGGCCGACAGGCTATTTCTTGCTACTATTAATGTCTTAAAAAGTGATAATCATTTACTAACATTTTTGAAAAAGTGTAATTGGCTAACAAATCAAGAAACTTATCCACAGTGGCTAATTGAGTATCCTATTCTTGATGATGTAGGATTGAACGCCTTGATTTCAGAAAAAGAGGAAGCAATCAGCGAGGCACAGGTCAGTATCCATAATGCAAAAGAGAAGCTCGAACACAATTTGGAATACAAGTCTATATTGTTTACTAATGGCGAATTTTTGGTAAACATCGTTTCTAAAATTTTGGAACAACTTTTAGAAACAGACCTTTCTGGATTTGAGGATAAAAAGAAAGAGGACTTTCTTATTCCAATTGATGACAATCTAGAATTTATCGGCGAAATAAAGGGCGTAACTTCAAACATAAAATCAGAGCATGTATCACAACTTGATGTTCATTATCAAAAACGCTTAGATCATCTAGCTTCTGAAAATGAAACGAAAACCGTTAAAGCACTATTAATAATAAACCCTCTACGAAATACTGCTGTTAATGAAAGACAGCCTGTTCATGAAGAGCAAATAAAATTAGCAATAAGAAATGGTGCATTGATTGTCGAAACATCAACACTGCTATATATTTATGAAAACTTTGTAAACAGTAAAATAAATTCAAATTCCTGCAAAGATATGTTTCAGGCAAAAATAGGCTTATTATCACAAGAAGATGTTAATCAATACTACATAAATAATGGATAATTGGTTCTTAGAAGCTGTAAACACAGCTTCTTATAAATTGCGCGAGCATGTATAACCGCATGAACAGAAAAAAGAAATTTCAAACCATGAGTTAAAAATCCCATACCACAAAGCGAATCCTTGTAGTATGGGATTTTTTTTTACAGAGCAGAAAAATCAACCCCAGGATAAAACTCCCCTCCCCTTCCCGCACCTTCGGCCATAGCGAGGGAATTGTACAACGCCTCCTGCACAGCCTCCACCGTTGCTTCAAAAAACGGGTTAAGCTGCGCGTCGCTTAAAAAATAGTAATTTCGCCCTCGCTTGCTGTCGTCCCGGCGGTTACCTTCACAATTGCTTGCCGCAATTACAAAATCTCCGCTGCCGTGGCTCATGTAGCTGCCTGTGTTGGTCATACCGACAAGTCCCCTCTTTGCCACGCGTTTTAGCTGCATTGGCGAAAGAGGCGCGTCTGTAAGCACCACAATCATGCACGAGCCGTCTTGGCTCGCGCTTGGTGCGGGGCTTGCAATCGGCTTTCCGTACACCGTCAAATTTCCGCCGTAATTGCTTTGCACCAGCGCGCCTACGGTATAGTCACGGTTTTCTCCAGAGATTTCTCCCGTAACAACCCGAGATGCCGTCCCTATGCCGCCTTTGTAGCCAAAACACACAGTACCCGCACCGGCACCAACACTGCCTTCTTCCACTTCCTGCGACAATGCGCCAATAGCCTGCGCCACATGGGCGGGAGTTATGTGACAGCCGCGGATATCATTTAGCCGTGAGTCGTTGGTCTCGCCCACGACAATATTAATGGACTCACGCCCCGGGGGCATTTGGGGCGCGTGATAATCGACAAGCCCCTGCAATACCGCCGCTACAGAAAGTGTGTTGGTAAGGCCTATCAGCGATTCTATTTCGCCAAGTTCTTCTACTTGTAACGCTCCAACCAGCTTGCCGAAGCCGTTGCCAACTGCCATAGCAGCGGGTATCAGGTGGGTAAACACGTCCCCGCTTGCTGGAGATATAATTGTAACGCCTGTGCAAATGCCATCGGCTTTTACCGTAACCTGGCCTACCGTTACACCGGCAACGTCTGTAATGGAATTGCGAATGCCCGGTTTGAAATTGCCTGGAATATCCAGTAGGTCTCTTATTCGTTTGCGAATTTTGGTTTGCATTTTTTAATTCATGCCTCCTTCGTCAACGGAACAAATAGGTCGGGGTGAAAATTGAATACCTATTTCAAGCAAAAAAATATTTCAAGTGGTTAGTCACACTATATGTTTCCAGCTAAGCAAACATATAACCACTTGAAATAATAACACTCCATTAATATTTGCGTCAACTTCCAAAAACCCTACGGGAGTGGCCGAACTGCGTTGTTAAAAGCGAGCGGTCGCTAAGCCCCGTAGCGCATTAGCGTAATGGTTTTCTGCACTACCGGCGAAGGATAGGGCGTGCATAGCGAGTCTTAACAACGCAGTTCGGCCACTCCGAAACCTACACCACAGCCCGGATAGTCTCCACAACACTTTCCTTACGCAGCCTTGCCACGGAAAACCTTGTGGTAACAAAAGTAACAACAAACACACCCACCACACAAACAATTATCATCTGCCAGGGGATAATAAACCCAAAGCGCACTCTGTCCATTTGCGTGCCAATATACACGCCCCATGCCGCAAGCATCCCCAGCGGCAGGCCAAACAGTAACGCCCGTGTAGATGAAATCAAACTCTCGAGTGCCAGCATTCGCCCAAGGCCGCTTTGGGTCATGCCCACGCTTTTGAGAATGGCGAACTCCCGCGCTCGCAGGCGTGTGTTGGTAGAAATGGTGCTTATCACATTGGTAAGCGCGATTAGTGCAAGCATGGCGGCAAAACCATACAGCAGCAAGGTTATTACGTTTGTGAGGGTACGCATTTCCTGTGCGCGCGCGTCCAAGCTGCCTATCCAGCTGCTCATGTTAGGTAATCCATATCTGCCGTGCAAATGTTCATCTGGCTCAAAGGCAAACCCGGCCGGGCTGTGAAAATACTCGTCCCGTATTTCTGTTGCGAATACCACAAAATCATTGGCATGGTCTGTTGTGACAAACCAATAGTACGACCCTATCGGGAACTCCGGCACGATTATACTAAGTTCAATAAACGCCGTAAAAAGTATATCCTCGGGAACATGCTGCACTTGCCCGTGAATGGGCATGACAAGTGGGTTGGCCTCTCTATATTGCACAGAAGAGCCAAATGATGTTGCCGCCTCCAAATACAAATTTTGTCCAACCAACTGCTCGAAGGGGTGTGTCTGGCGGGTTATTCCAAGAACATCCGTGTCGTTACGCACGTTTATGACAACATTCGAACCATGGGGTACACCTGCCGCGGATATAACTTCGGCATATACCTCGGGGGAAACCGCCATAACGCGAATTTGTTCCCGTTCGCCGTTTACTTCCGCAAAAAAAAGTGTATGAGAATATCCACGCACAATCGCGTCGGGGAATTCTTCCAAACGGGCGGTTACGGCTGCAATCAAATCCGGCGGAATGTCAAAGGCAGACCTGCGGGAGTTGAACACAACGTTAGCGTCTATGCCGTCGTAATTCATGACATTCCACTGTGTGAGCAGGTTGTCTCGCAAGCTTGCGGATGCCAGCAGTAAAACAATACTGATAGTTAGCGAAAGCACCGTTGCGCGGTAATTTCTGCGGACGCGCTTCATTTGCTTGGCCGCCAAATGCCCCTCTACGCCAAACAGCAAGCGGCTTAACCCCAGGGTACGGAATTTTTTAACCTTAACATCGTCGGAATGGAAAAGTGCCGCTACAGCAGGGTGACGCGCCGCCCGGGCCGCGGGAAGCCACGCAGAAACCAGCACAACGGCAAAAGAAGCCGCCATTGCCCCAAGCAAAGCCCAAATGTTAATCACAAACGGTAGGGAAAAATCGGATCCCGTGTGTGCAATGGTGGCAATCATGTTATTAATGATGCCCAGCACAAAAAAGTTTATGGCGATGCCAACCGCCACTCCCACGGGAATGGCCATAGCACCCAAGTACACAGCCTCGTACATGATAATTGACCGGATATGCGCACGTGTCGCGCCCACGCTCTTGAGGATACCAAACTGCCGTGTACGCTCCCCGGCGGATACACGAAACGCGTTTGATATAACTATAACAGAGGCTGCCGCAATAACGGTACCAAGCACCCCGGCTATTACCAAAAAGCCGACGCGCTCGCCAAAATGTATTGCTCGTCCGTAGGATGCCATGTACGCGAACACCGATGATACGAAACCGTTTACAGCAGTAAGCATTGCCACGCTTAAAGCAATGCCAAGCAATGTCCAAACGGTACGTTTTTTTGCGGCCTTTAGCTGCTGTAACGCCAAGATAGAGGGGATGTTTATTTTTGCAATTGCGGCAGTGGAATTATTCTCGTGTTGAGAAATCATGGCGAAACCTCCTCGTCGCGGAGGAGCTTACCGTCGCTTATGGTAATAATGCGGTCTGCTTGCAAGGCAATTTTTTCCTCGTGAGTGATAAGCACGATTGTTTGCCCAAAACTCTTGTTTGCCAGCAGCAGCAAATCGATGATGGATTGCCCGGATTGGCTGTCGAGGTTGCCGGTAGGTTCGTCCGCAAGAATAACCGCAGGCTTGTTTATTAACGCCCGCGCAAGGGAAACACGCTGCTGCTGCCCGCCGGACAATTGACTCGGCAAGTGGCTTTTGCGGGATGTAAGTCCTGTGGTTTGCAGCAGTTCTTTCAGCATTTCGTCATTGGGGACGCGCTTGTCCAGCAGGAAGGGCAGCATTATGTTCTCTTCTGCCGTCAGGGTAGGAATCAGGTTATAGAACTGGTAAACGATACCCATGTTACGGCGGCGGAAGATTGCCAAGTTGGACTCGTTCATGGCAAAGATATCCTGCCCGTCTATGGTTACGCGGCCGGAAGTGGGACGGTCTACCCCGCCCAGCAAATGCAATAGAGTAGACTTGCCGCTGCCGGACGCGCCCACAACTGCCACAAATTGCCCTTTTGGTACGGAAAAAGACACATCGTCCAGTGCGTTAATGCAGGCATCGCCGCGTCCGTAGGTTTTGGTTAGGTTTTCGACAGATAGAATTGCGGAGGGCTGAGTTGATGATTTGTTCATATAGTGAACTCCTTTCGGTTATGCATGATAGGAGTATATCCACCTCATGTGACTGTAATATGACTTGCGAGTGACATTTTTGTCACTCAAGGCTATCATTTTATTCACATAAATACATCGGACATTCTTTATCACCATCAAAAAAATCTCCACCAATGCCCTGCATCACCGCCCGGCACCCATAACACCCATGCAAGTAATCGCAATGGGCGCAAGGCTTGCCAACTTTTTCACTAATTGACCTAAACATGTGCAAATGCTCGGATTGATACCATACTTGTGATATACTGTCGCTCTTTTCCTTCATTGGCACATGACTACAGGGACGAAAAAAACCCTCTGCATCTATAGCAAGAAATCGCCGTCCTGCTCCGCACCCGGACATAAAACTTGTCCTTTGGTTCAAGTGGCAAAGCATATTAGCAAATGCAGAATCCGTCTTTAGCTTTACGCCACGAGATTTTTTGATTACTCGGGCTAATAAAGCCATTTTATCTGCGGGCAAACAGTTTTCTTCATATATTTCAGTTGCCGATGGTTTATATCTCAGAATGTTAATGTTATCGACGTTGTACTCCTTCATTGCGTCTACGAACTTCGCAAAATCGTCAATATTGTCACGCCTGGCTACCCAGTTGACGCCAAAAGATATGCCGGAACCTTTTAATAAGTCTAAAGCACGAATGGCATATTCGTATCCGTCGCGAGATTTAGAATTGATTTTCTCGCAAGAGCCGTTTAGCGAAATTTGAATATGGTTTAATCCTTGCCAAATAAGTTCGTCAAGCACATATTTATCCAATCCGTAGCCACTTGTTGTAATAGAAGAAGCCATTCCCCGGCGAGTTATCTCCTCTATCACAAGATGAAGATTTGGGCAGATAAGAGGCTCACCGCCGCCTAAAGCTATTTGGAACACTTGCATGTCCTCGGCTTGCCGGATTACAGATAGCAGAAAACTTAAATCAAGTGACTTGGGTTCTGTTTGCCCTTTGTAACACTGAGGGCAGTTTAATGGGCAATGACCGGTTAATTCAATATGAAGACTTTCCGGTGCGCAAAAAGAATAGGGTGGTGCTTTTTTATCTTTAGATAATGCGATTGCCGTCGCGACACCACATCTGTCCTCATCCGCAATAAGCCCTAGCTTTTTAAGCCGGGCGATAAATCCGTTATCGACACCATTGTTTGCCCATCGTTCCAGAACATTTAGTTCCTCGCCCGATATGTATGCGGTGCGTGCTTGAGCCGCATTCCATATGAGCAAAGCATTTTCTTCCGGGCGAAATTTTCTCATATGCTCTATTCGTTGCGCCATTTGTATATCTCTTCTTTTGTGAAGTCAATAATGCCGCTTTCTGCAAGTTCCATTAACGCAAACAGATATTCCTTCATCTGATAACGCACTCTAAACTCGCAAACGGGTTTATTGCCGACCATAGCGAAAGCGATATATCCCGTAAAAAGCCAATCTTGATTATGCCATGCTTTTCTTGTTTCATAAGGTACCGCTGTTTCTAACTTTTCCTCAAGGATTTTTACAACATCGGAGTTTCCTGCATAAAAATCCGGTGATGGCAACTGAATATTCACAGCAGTTTCGCAGACTTGTTCAAAGTAGTCAAGCTGTGTTGACGATGTTAAATCTACAAGCTCGATATACTCCTCAAAAGGCGTATCTTTTTTCGGCGGAGAGAACCAGCCATCTCCCTGCGCATTAAGGAAGAATCCTGTTTTGGAATACTTCTTCGTCCATTTCTTATCATACTTAGACACATATGAACGAACGATTCCATATTCCGTCAAACGCTTCAAGGTGTTTTTCACACTATACTCTACAGGAAATTGTACTTTTTCATGCGTATACAGCGAGTTGCCAAAAGTAGCCCCGCAAGAACATTCTACCCCGCCCCATATCTTTATGCTTGGAAAATGCTCTTCCATATGTTTTATAATATACATTGCATATTCGTAGGTTGAACTGACCGGTATGCCAAGCGTAACGCAAACATCACCTTTCTTTACCGGAGACGAAAATGATAAGTTATAGCTGTAAGTATTTTCGCTGCCCTCATAGGTGAAATCAGCCTCATTCCAATCTTGATGCACTTTACCGATGGTTAAATCAACCGTCATAAATGCAGACTTGTCAGCGGGTGATGTGCATGGATTTTGCACTTGCCCATATGCTTGTTCATGCGGTTTGCGTCCTTCGCTTAAACTATAAATTTGTGAGCGAAGCGCATCATCTAACCGCTCCGGGTATTGGCAATAAACCATAATGCTCATTTCTGTATAATCGCCGGAAAGCAGCCGCTTTTCGAATTCTGTTTTGCTGATTCTATCTTTTGAATCTACATATCCTCTGTTAAACGACCGCGCAGGTAAGTTGTTATAGACCGGAGCTTGTGTAGTAAAAATGGGTATAGATAAAAAGCTATCCACAAACTCATTTATCTGAACATTTTCCGGTAATATGATGTCAAAATCTGTGTCGGAGCCGTCTATTTCATATCCGTCCCAATACAAAAACATGTTGTTGCCCTCCTCGTAGATAGCAAATAAGATGCCATAAAATTGTAGCATATCTCACATCAAAATTCCACGCAAAAATCAACTGGTGAGTGAGAATCACCAGTTGACTTTATTTTATTTCCCTGGGAGTTGTTTCGCTACAATACCAATGGACGACCACTAAGCAGCTATCAACGTAAACACTTACACCTTCTCCCAAACCCTGGCCGCAAGCACCGTCATATCATCCTTCGGCACATCGCCCGCTACGGAACGCTTTTCCGCCTCCTCCAACAGATAATCCGCCACATCCTGCGGGTTGCTGTATTTGCAATTCTTCAACGCCTGCTTTATCCAATCTTGCTCACCCGCAGTTGTAACCCCGTCGGTTGCCATTACAATAATGTCGTCATGTTGCAGCTGACGCCGGGTTATTTCCAAGTCCACGTCGTTTAGCATTCCAATAGGCAAAGACGACGAGCGGATTATCGCCACCTGACCGCCACGCAGCACATATGTTTCCGTCGCGCCTATTTTTATAAATTCGGCCTGGCCGGTGTACATATCCACCGCACAAATATCCAGTGTGGAGAAGCTTTCTTCGCTGCTTTTTAACACCAACACTGTGTTTATCATGCGCACCGCCAGTTCCTTGTCAAAGCCGCTTTCGATAAAATCTTCCAACAGCCCAACCGTGGCGGCACTCTCGCGTCTTGCCCGCTCGCCGCTACCCATGCCGTCTGATAGTGCCAGCAGATGCGAACCATTTCGCAGCTCTATTGCAGAGTAGCTGTCACCGCTACCCTTTTTCGCGCTTTTGGCGCGGTGGGCGATGCCGCTGGTGAGGCGCAGTTTTTGGTCTTCTATAAAGCGGATACGGCATGTGCCGCCTTTGATATCGCAGTCTGTGTCCTCTACTCGCATTTTGCGTTTGAGTACGGAGTTTAGTGTAGGCAGCATTTCGCGGGCGCAGACTTTTTTCCTCATGCAGGCCTTGTGGCTTATCGATACCTTGTATTTGCCCGAGTTATCTTCCAGCACAATTACGCTTGCCACTTCTATTTTATTGCGCAGCAGGGCCATTATCATTTCTTCTTCCAGCCCCTCGTGAAAGCGCAGAGACATGTCAATTTCGTCAGAAAGGCATTTGATAATACCCGACACGCCGTGGAGCTGCTGGCTTATCAGCTCGCGGGTTTCGCTTATGCGGTTGTGCCAGCGCAGGTCGTTTCTGAACAAGTTGAATGTATTGTTGAGTTCGCGCACCAGCACATCCGGGTGCTTGCAAAAACCTTTTTGCAGGTCGTTAATACTTGCCGTGCCGTTGTGAGCACAGGAATTTAGCATGGCGAAGATTTGCTGATGCGTATTGTACAGGTCTTCTTCCCAGCACCAACCATGGTTTGCGCAGGGTGCGCAGGCGCGGGAGGATATGTCGTCTATAAGCAAAGTGAGGTCGTGCTTATTTAGGCTCGTTTTTGGTTTTGCAAGGCCCGTGAATGTGTCCGCAAGTTTTTCGAATGCCGAGGCGAAACTATCCAAACGGCGGGTAGTTTCTTCTTTTATTTTGTCCATGTAGTCGTCTGCACTGTCCAGTACAGGGTTAATGGCCGCCGCCACATTAAAATAAAACGACTGCGGCGTTAGCATAAACGTCATTCCGCTTGCGATTAAGGCATACACCATTGCAAAGCCCACCCAGGACCGCGCAAGCACAAACATTGTCACACCGCCAAGCACCCCAACCCCCGCAATTACCGCAGGCCTGCCCCAAGTGCGCGCAAACCCGCCGCCAAGCCCCGCCATCCCAAGGATTGCTACCCAGGAAGAATCCCAATACCCCGCCAAATGCAAAAAAAGCCCCATAAGCAGCCCCGCCGCCGCTGCCATAGACGGCCCGCCCTTGAAGGCCACCACACAAAGCACATATGTACAAAAGAAAATACGCAGCGGCATGGCACCAACGTAAATATCGCTTGCACCCGCAATTATCCCCGAAAGCACGATGGTAAGCGCGGTTATATCTTCTCCGGAAAGGAGCTTTGCCCGCCGTCTGCGTCCTGTGAGAATTATATGGGCGCGCTTTAGAATTAACGTGAGCGCGCCCGCCAACACTGTTTCCAAAACGGTAACCATAAGCAAAAATGGGCTGGAGTCATACGCCCACGCAACAATAAGCCCGGAAACAAGCATTGCCCCTGCGGCAGCCGCGGCTATGTACGGCAGTTTAAGCCAAGAACCACCCTGTCCGCGTGTAATACGCGTCCAAGTAAAATAATAGGCGCACAATATACCAATTGCCAACAGATAACGAATGGTAAGCAAATCCCCCATGCGGGTAAAAAGCCCAAGTGACAAAAACACGGCCGTAAGATAAAACCCTTTAGCACCCATAAACGCGGCAAGAAACGGTATCGCCAGCGGGTTAATAAATGTAAAAACCATAGCGCGGCCTATAAAAAAGCCAAAGACGCTTATTAAGGCACCGGCTATATCGTTTTTGTTTATCAGCGGTTTTTGAGTTTGTGAATTGCTGATGTTCATAGGAATCACTGCTTTCCGAAGGCATGTTATAAAAACAAATTTCATAGAGCGTTTGCGCCGAAGGCATAAAGCATGTCCTATAAATTGTACCTTGATGTCGATGTGTGTTTTGTCAAAAATTGGTAGTAATAATCAAAAAGAAGTGACGGAATTCGTCATTTGGGTTCTGGCATTTGTCTTCATTTCGTGTATAATATGTAAAAGTAAGGAAGCGATATTTACGAGGAGGTTTATCCTCATGTTCTTTCGTATGAAGAGATTTTGGTACGTGCTGCTTATTCCACTGTCGATGCTGCTTACACACCTAGCGCACAGCAACCCTAATGTTACAGAACGTTGGTTTTCCATGGGTATTTACCGCGTTCTGACGGAAACGTATGGTAGGTTGTTTGGGTATTTGCCGTTCTCTGTGTTTCAATTTGTTGTTGTTATTTTTGTGCCAATGGTGGCAGGGTATATTGTTTTAACTGTGTACCGCCTCATAAGTGGCAGGAGTTGGCCGCGATGGCTGTACCGTGACCGGTCAAGCGCGTTTGACACCGAATTCCTGCGGTGGGACAGTGTTAATTTTCGCATAAAAACTGCCTCGCGTTTTATAGCCAACGGCGCGTTTTTGGCAGGTGTTATATGGTTTATGCTTACATTTGCCATGGGACTAAATTATGCCCGGCAGGAATTTGGCGAGATAATAGGTTTGGAAATTCGTCCGTCGACCGTGGTTGAGCTTGCGGCATTGACGGAAATTCTCGTGGAGTATGCTAACGAGCAATCCGGTATGGTTGAACGCAACGAGTACGGACATATGGTGGTTTCCGCCGGCAGTTATTTCGCGCTGTCACGGGAGGCGCGGGATGTTTTTCGCGCGGCGGGTGAAGAATTTCCCGTTTTGCGCGGATATGTGCCGCGTGTTAAGCCTGTGCTGTTTTCGCAGTTTTTGTCGCAACTTAGAATTACCGGAGTTTATGTACCATTCACCATGGAAGCGCATGTGAATGTGCATGTTCCGGACTATCACATCCCCGCTACAATGATACATGAACTGGCACATTTCAGAGGTATAATGCGTGAGGACGAAGCCAATTTTATCGCGTGGCTGGTAGGATACTACAGCGGCCATGCGGACTTTATGTATTCCGGCACAATGCTGGCTCTTGCACATGCGTCAAGTCAACTACATCGGGCAAGCCCGGTGGAATGGCAGCGTGTAATGGGAGAATTGTCCGAAGATGTGTGGGTAGATTTTAGAGCAAGCAGAGAATATTGGCAGCAGTTTGAAGGACGGCTTGCCGAGCTGTCGGAAGATTTGAACGACGCACATTTGCGCGCGCACCGCCAAGAGGATGGGGTTTATAGCTATGGGCGGGTTGTGGATTTGTTGCTTGCGTATTTTAGAGAATAAAAAAAGTGGCAAAGCCACTTCTTTTTGTTACAAATTAAACACCGTCTGCACTTCCGTAAACAATTCATTTACATATTGAATTACCCAGAACAGCACCAACACTATCCCGGCTAGGCTAATCATCATAGCTTGCTCTTCGCGGCCCGCGCGGATTAGCACTTGATTTAGTACCGCCACCAGGATTCCTACTGCTGCAATTTGAAATAACGCGCCTATGTCCAAAACCATTCCTCCTAACAGTCCATTAAGGGCTTACCTTCGCCAGCCAAACATGAAAATGCAATTGGTCAGTTGGTTAGCCACACTAACCAACTGAATTTTATTTTCGTATTAATTTATATAGGATTATAAAATCTACCACAGCACAACCGTTATCAGTAGCCCGGCAATTACCCCCAAACTACGATACATGCGCTTACTTTTATCGGATTGAACTTGCAGGGTTGTAACTTTTTCGTCGATGTACGAGACGGTGTAATTTATGGCGTTTTGCTGCATGTGCTTGTCCAAGTATCCAAGCGTCCTTCCGAAGCCGTCGATGACTGACATGTCTTCTTCTGCCATAAAGGTTTTGCCTTTGATATCCGCCGTCGCGTTTGTCCAAAGCTGGTATGCGGTTTCGCCGCTATTGTGCGAAAGTGCTTCCGCAAACTTGGCGAACAATATGCTTATGGTTGCCTCTGTACGACGGGCGATGTTTCCGCAAGCGATATTAAGCGGTGCGCGCATGTATTCGATTTCCGACGAAAGTATAAGAAGTGCCTTTTTAAATTCCAAAAGCTCGCGAATGCGAAAGCCTTCCCTGGATGAATAATACATGCCAAGCCCTGTGCAGCCTACCATTACTGCTATCGCGCCTATTATTCTCAGTAGCATAGGTCTCAACTCTTTTCTTCATAAGTGGTATGAGAAAATATATGACAAGCATTAAAAAAATAGACCTGTGATGGTCTATAAACAAGAGATAATACTAATTAAGGAATGTTGCTTAGTGAAACTTTTATATGGCACGACAAACAAGAGTAAAATAGCATTTATGCAAAAGCGCGTGTCACATCTTAGAATTGAACTTTTGAGCCTTTCCGATGTTAACGCTCCAATATTACACATTGATGAAAACGGTAACAGCCCGCTTGAAAATGCTAGAATAAAAGCATTAGCATATTTTGATGTACTTAAAATGCCGCTGTTCTCTTGTGACAGCGGCTTATACATAGATGGGCTTGATGATGACCGACAACCGGGAATTAACGTGCGTGGTATTGGTGATTGCATGAACGACGATGAAACAATCACTTACTACTCAACGCTTGCTGCAGAAATGGGCGGCAAAATGGTGGCACGATACAAAAATGCGATATGCCTGATTCTTGGTGAGGGGCAAATGTATGAGTATATGAGCAATGATATAGCATCCGAACCGTTTTACATTGTTTCCGAGCCGCATAAAATGAGAAATATAGGCTTTCCTCTCGACAGTCTTTCCGTTCATCTAAAAAGTGACCAATATTATTTTGACAGGGAAGATACTAACGAGTATGCAAAGATAGACGAAGGCTTTGCGGCATTTTTTCGAAGAACGTTAAAATTGAGGATGGGAATTTGAAGCACTCTAATCTGAGCTACCGCCGCCTGAAGATTTCATGTTTTGCAAATTTGCAACATGTCGGGAAGGTTTCCTCTATAAGGCGAGGGTTCTAACCCCCATTTACAGACAATAAATCCTGCGAAGTATAAATCTCAGCGGCATCATCATAGACCTCTATATCTATGATGGTGTCGCCGTGTTTTATTTGCAGGCTTATTCTGCCTGTGTGGTCCGTGGTTACATGTGCGAATTTTTCTCCGGTAATACGGACATCCCCGTTGTGAAGAAAAACAACTTGCGGCATATTTGCCACTTGCGCCGCAACTTCATCCAATGCTATCGCCGCAAGGGAAGCCACAATTCCTTCCGCTTCGCCGGAAATATAGAAAACATCGAACCGTTCCGCAAGTGCAACCAGCCTGACGACATCTCGCGGCTCGGGCAGTTCTAGCATTACAAGCCCGTTTGCACGACGCGTGCCATGCATGTCCATGTAGCGCAGCAGTACCGCTTCACCGCCATGGGGTACGCCCGTGACCAGCATGTCGCCCCGGTGGCGCATTACGGTATAGTTCCCCCACGTATCAAGCGCGGTAACATGCAGCCCGCGCGGGTTGTGCCGAAAATGCACCGCAACTACCAACAGTACAACCGCAACAGCAAAAATTCCAAGCCGTTTGCGAAAAACTTCTCCAAATCCATTAAACGCATACGCAAACGACAGTAGCACCGCCGCTCCTGCACCCGCTACCACCAAACTCCCGCCGCTAACCGCCAAAAGTGCGTGAGGCAGTTCTGCAAAGAACCTGCTCGCTGTTTCATAAAATCGCAAAATGAAATAAACCGGCCCTGCCAAAAAAGCCGCCCCCTGCATCCACACCAGCCCAACAAGTGCCGTGGCAACGCCCATAACCAAAATAACCGTGGTGGTTGGCGCGATTATCAAATTGCCGATGATGCTATATAGCTGGATTTCATAGAAATGGAAGCCAAACACGGGATATGTAGCCGAACCGCCGCAATGCCAACCGCAAGCCCCTTACGGAATTCTCCCCATCCAGGAAACCGCAGCTTGGCCAGTAGCCTGTCCACGGGTGTGGTCAAAATCCCTATTCCGAAAACAGCAACAAAGGAAAGCTGAAAGCCCACGTTAAACAGAAACAGCGGCTCGTACAACAGCAACGCCACACAAGCCCACGCCACTGCCGTAACCAAATCATATTTTCGCTGAAGCACCTTGCCAAACACCAGTACCCCGCCCATGGTAACCGCCCGCACCGTGGCGGTAGAGGCCCCGGTCATAAGGCAGTACAGCACCATCACAATAAGCACGATAATCCCGCATTTGCGTTCTTCCACAAACAGACCTAACGCCTTGTTAAACGCCAACATCAAAATGGTCACGTGCAGCCCCGATATAGACAGAATGTGAAAAATCCCCATTGCGCGGTATTGGTCTGCCAAGTCCCGGTCCATGTCGGCTCTGTCGCCAAGCACCATGGAGCGGATTACCGCGGCTTCGCGCATGGGCAACAGCTCGTCGTAGATAGCGGCAAACCTGTCACGCATCATACGTAAAGCGACTGTCATTGACATGCGGACTTCTCCTACCTGCACATTTTCGGCCCATATAACGGAGTCCACTTTTTGCGAACGCAAATGTTGAAACTGACTGTACCCGCCGGGGTTTTGCTGTCCGGCAAGGGGATGAAGTTCTCCGGTAACGGTAATCGCCTGGCCAAGCTGCGCCCACCGCAAATAAGGGCGGATATATGCCATAACCTGTACGCCGTTGTCTAAACGGATGATAACCCGCTGGTTACCGCCACCGGTAATGCCTACGTCCCGCGCTATGCCGGATATTGTTGCATCCTCTATGGGGTATGTAACGTGATTGTGCAAACTATCCCCCACTCGCCAATGCCCCGGCAGAATGAGCAGAACAAAAAACAGCACCGGCCAATACCTATACATACGAAAAAGGAAGATACACAAAAAAAGCCCCAGCACGAAGGCGAGGCAAAAGAGGAATACACTGCCGTATACTCCCAAAATTATTCCGCAAATCAGAAAACCCAGTAGATATAGGACGGGGCGTTTCATTTTTGATTCCATTCCTTTCAGTCGGGCAAAACCATTCTTTTTATTCTTCTTCCTCTGCCACAAACCCTACCATAACAGTCTCGTCATACTCAAACCCACGCATAAAGTCCCCTACTCCATGAAATGTCTCAAGCCTGGACCAGTCCACCAGGAAAAACACCTGCCGTGGCCCTTGCGGGTTAGCCAGCACTGTATTTACAATTGCGGCAATCATCAATTGCGCCTGAGCGGGGCTGCCGGAAAAACCCGTTACAAACTCGCCTGAAAGGTTTATATAAAGGCTTGGGGTTTCGATAGCTGGTTCTATGCCGCGTATACGGGTGTCGGGCGGTATACCTGATGTCAGCCCTTCCGTATCGGCACCTTCGATAAGGCGCGACAGCGCGGCGTGGGCGCGGTTTTGGGTATCTACATCAGTTGCGTCGTAGTATTCGCGAACAAGGCCGCCGCCTAATTCGTCTATGAAATACAAAATCAATTGGGTATCGGACAAGCGCGCCGCTCTGACATTCGGCGCGTTTGCTATTGTTGCGGCGGACTCTGTCCACTGCTGCCCGTTCACATGAAAAACTACTTCCTCTATGCCTATGCCCGCCATTGTAAGGGTGAAGGCCGAGCGGAACAACGCCTCTTGCAGGGGCGTCATTTCCATATATGCTTCTGGGAAAGTTGCAGTAACAACACTGCCCCTGCGCGACAACTGTATAAAAATTTCTTCAAGTTCCATATCAGGCCATGGGCGTGACAAGCGGCTGCCTTCGGGCAATTCCATCAAATGGCTGATGGCAGTCCATACGGATTGTTCTGGCGATACAAATGTCGCACCTGTGGACGTAACATATGCGGCAGACCAAGGGCGCAGTTCGTACTCCAGCCGTCCGTCTGCGGAGTTGAAAAAATACACTTGCATTTGCGGGACAGGATAAGAACCCCGCAGCCATAACGCAAGTGTACCGGCAACGACGATAAGCAAAGCGACAGCCATGGTTATTACGACAGCAGAACGCCACCGCGCGCGCGACATATCCGCACCTACAATGGGGTCCGGGTTGCCAACTACTTTGTATGGAGAACTGGGTTCGGATGCGGGGCGTTCGTACCATTTTCGCATGTGGACCCTCCTTGATATTTACTATGAGTGAAATACAGTATCCGGCTTCGAGACGGACACAAAAGGTTTGCTTACAGGTGAGCGGGGAAAGTCCCCTGGGGGATTTCAACTGGTGACTCACAGTCACCAGTTGAAATTTAAAACCTAACCTCTAAGCGGCACCCGCAGCAAGAACACCGAGCCTTCTCCCTGCTTGGACGTAACCCTTACGTTGCCGCCGTGGGCAAGCACCGTAGCTCTTGTTATGGCAAGGCCAAGGCCGGTTCCGCCTGTTTCTCTGTCGCGTGTTTTATCCACTCTGTAAAAGCGGTTGAAAATTTTGTCTTGTTCATCTTCAGGTATGCCTATGCCCGTGTCTTGGATTTTTATATATGCCGACTGATGGTCTGAATCTACCATAACTTTTACCGTACCCCCCCGTGGGGTATATTTTATGCCGTTTTCGACAATATTGGAAATGGCCAAACTCAGTTTTATCTCGTCTGCTGCCATTTGCACGGGACGTTCGGCCTCGTACAGCAGTACGATTTTCTTTTGCTCTGCCAACGGCGACAGACGGCGCATGATATCTTCAACCAGCAGGTTAAGGTCAAACAGCTTGATATTAAGCCCTTGGTCGCGCTGGTCTACTTTTACCAGGGCAAGCAAGTCGTTGGTTATGTTGGTCATGCGGTCTACTTCGTTTGTTATGTCCTGCAAAAACTCGCGGTACATCTCTTCGGGTGCGGTGGGCTGCAGAAGTATGGATTCGCTAAGTACCTTTATGGCAGACAGCGGCGTTTTCATTTCGTGAGATACGTTGGAGACGAACTCTTCGCGGGTTTTTTCCACTTGCTCGAGTTTTTCGGTCATGCTGTTAAACGCCGTGGCAAGAATTGCGTATTCGTCCTTACCGCTAACGGGAATGCGTAGCGAAAGCTGCCCTGTTGTCATACGACGTACAACGTTAAGCGTGCGTCTAAGCGGCGCGATAAGCCTGTAGCTTACTACAAAGATAAGTACAACCGTCAAGATTCCAATCATTAGAGTTGCGAGCATAAGCGTGTTGCGTATGTCGTCCAGCGAACGGAAAATATCTTCCACGCTGGCAACAAAAAGAACCGCACCCACGCGTCCGCTGCCTTCTTCGTGGATACTGTTGGCGACGTTGATAACGTATCTTTCGCGAATAAGCGTAATGGTATCGTTACCGTTTAGAGCGTTTATGACTTCCCGGGTGAGCAGAGTTTGCCCAACGCGAGACTCCAGCGTATCTACATTGGAGTCGGCAATAACCCGCGCACGGTCGTCAACTACCAAAATCCGAATCCCAAGCACTCTGCTGCGCTCGGAAACCGAATTCTGCAAACGCCGTTGCGCAAGCTCGTCCTGCTCCAGATTTTCGAAGTTGTGAACACCCGCGACAAAGTTAGCCAGCATGGCGGCGGCAGTTGACACTTCACCAATCCTGGCTTCCATGTAATACGACTCTATCTCGTTCATGATAATAAAAAGGAACGCAAGCAAAAGCAAGACGGATAATGCCATGTAGCCCGCCGCAAGCTTCCAGCGGATACTATGATACCACCGGAATTTATCTGAAATAGTAACCCACTCCCCATTTTGTATAAATATATTTCGGGTCGCTTGGGCTTTCCTCAATTTTTTCTCTTAGACGGCGCACATGAACGTCTACGGTGCGCACATCGCCCGTGTTATCCGCTCCCCATAGCTGCGCAAGAAGAGCCTCGCGAGTGTAAACCCGCCCCATGTTTTTGATTAAGAATTCCAGAAGGTCGTATTCCTTCGCCGTAAGCGAAATCTCCTGCCCGCCCACAAACACACGCCGCGAGCCTGTGTCCAGGGTAATATCACGCACCACAAGTTCCTGCGCTTTTTGCGCGGGCGAGGGCTTTATGGCACGGCGCAGGATTGCCTTAATACGCGCCTTCAACTCCAAAATATTGAAAGGTTTGGTGATGTAATCATCCGCACCATATTCGAGTCCCATGATTTTGTCCATATCGTCGCCTTTGGCGGTTACCATTACCACGGGTACGGCACTAAATTCGCGAATGCGTTGGCAAATTTCCGTCCCTTCCATCTTGGGGAGCATTACGTCCAAAATGATAAGGTCGTAAGCATTCTGCCGCGCCAATTCGAGGGCCTCTTCCCCGTCATGGGCGGTGTCCACCTTCATGCCGTCCTGCTCTAAGCTAAATTTGATTCCCTTTACGATGTTCTTTTCATCGTCTACTACAAGAATGTATGCCATACGTACCACCTCATCATTTATATTTGAAAGGAAAATTGCTCCTATGCGAAACAAATTTGCAATTGCGTTACTTACATTATACCTAGGACTTTGTCAAATTACCAGCCTATATGCAGAAGAATTATACGAACTTGCTCCGGAAAGGGAACCGCCTGTGTATTCTGCCGCGTCCGTTGTGGTTATGGATGCTTCTACAGGCACTGTTTTATACTCAAGCGCGGGCAACGAAATCCTTTACCCCGCCAGCATAACTAAGATAATGACGGCACTTTTGGTGCTGGAACACACCCCCGACTTGAGCGAGAGAATGGAGTTTTCCGACAGGGCTGTGTTTTCCATTCCAAGAAATTCCAGCCACATTTCCATGGACGTGGGCGAAACTCTGACCGTGTACGAGGCATTGTACGGCTTGATGCTTTCGTCTGCGAACGAGGTATCCCTTGCGCTGGCGGAACACGTGGCGGGCAGTATAGAGGCATTCGTGGAGCTGATGAACCGCCGCGCACAAACCTTGGGCGCGCTGGACACCCATTTTGTAAACCCAAGCGGGCTTCCCGACGCGGGACATGTTACGACGGCTCACGACATGGCCATAATCATGCGCGAGGCCGTGCTTCATCCTCTTTTTGTAGATATCATATCCGCGCGCCGTTTTGATATCCCGCCTACAGAGAGGCAAGCAAACCCACGGGAGCTGCTTAACACAAACAGGCTAATCCACCCGGGCCGGTATTTTGACGACTCTGTTATAGGCGGAAAAACAGGCTGGACAACCGCCGCCGGGCATACTCTGGTAACATATGCCAACCAAGACGGGCGCAGCCTTATTGTAAGCGTGCTGGGCGGTAATTCGCCCGGGACGTTTATAGACACCAGCGCGTTGCTTGTGTACGGTTTCGCGTTTCCGTTCGAATCCGTCCAGGTATTCAACGCGGATGCGTACACGCCGTCCGTTCCCCTTTACCAAACGGTAAACGGAGTGCGTACAGAAGTAGGCCGCGTGACACTTCGCGCAGACGAAAATTTATACTTCGACCTACCGCAGGGCTTTGACCCGGCAACGCTTAGATATAACCTGTCCGTGCCGGAAGGGTTGGCGGCTCCCGTAGCAGAACGGGCAGTGCTGGGACGAGTGACAGTGTATGTGCATAACTATCGTATCGGCGATGTCTCGCTGCTGGCGGCGGAAATGGTGGAAACGTACGTGCCGCCGGACACGCCGCGCGGAGAGGGCGGCAGCATTGCTTACACGATGATGCCGTATGAGCTGCCGCACTATGACGACGTATATGAATATTTAGCTCCGTTTTGGGAAAACGAATATGTACGCATGATGGCAATACCGATAGCAATATCGTTTGCAACGTTGGTTATATCGCTGACCGCGTTTGTAATCAAGAGCAAGCGCAGACGCGCGCGGCGAATACTGCATAACAGATATGCGCGCTATCCCGAGTATTATCGGTATAGGTAGTCATGGTTGACATTTAAACCTCCTATTGTATAATGGAAAAAATATGACAAAATCTAGCATGTAGGAGGAAACACGCCCATGCAAGCAAAAAACCTATACCATGCCCATGCACGGGAAGGAAGTTCGCCCTCCCATGTTACCGGCGGTTGCTGCGAACGGGCAGCTTCAGATTTGATTCGGGAGAAGTTGCCCGTTCGCAGTATATCCGTTGTTGTGCCTGCATATAACGAGAGTTCAAATATTTACAATACAACTGCCCGCTTGTGTGAAGTGATGAACGAAACCGGCTGCAATTTTCGCATAATATTTGTAGACGACGGTTCGTCGGACGATACCTGGATGCAAATATCTTTGGTCGCGCAGGAAAACCATAGCGTAACAGGAGTAAAACTATCCCGCAATTTTGGAAAAGAAAGTGCCATACTGGCAGGGCTTGCAGAATCCGACGGGGACGCCGTTGTCATAATCGACTGCGACTTACAGCACCCCCCGGATATAATTCCCAAAATGCATCAGATATGGACAGAGGAAAAAGTGGATGTAGTCGAAGGGATAAAGGAAAGCCGCGGGACTGAGTCTGCCATATACAGGGTTTTTGCCGGGCTGTTTTACTCTCTTATAAACAGAATTGGAAAAGTCAATTTGCGGGATTCTTCGGATTTTCAGCTTTTGGACCGCAGGGTTGTGGATATTATTGTCAACTTGCCGGAACGCCAGAGGTTTTTCAGGGCCCTTTCTTCATGGGTAGGTTTTACAAGAAGAAGGGTTTATTTTCGTGTGGAAGCAAGGCACGGCGGGCATAGCAAATGGAACTTTTGGAAGCTGTTTAAATATGCGATTACCAATATCACGTCTTTTTCCACTGTGCCTTTACATATCGTTACTGTTTTTGGCTTTACCTTTTTTATTGCGGCGGTTGTACTTGGAATTCATACATTGTACACGTACATGACGCATGACGCGGTCGAAGGTTTTACAACCGTTATTTTGTTGCTGCTTATCATCGGGTCTATGCTAATGATTTCTCTTGGGCTTTTGGGGCTGTATGTCGCCAAAATTTACGAAGAAATAAAAGGCCGTCCGGTGTACTTGGTAGACATGGTTGTAAATTACAAAAATAAAGCCGGCTAATGCGCAAGTTATTTGAAAAATTTGCATCCCGAGAGGTTATTGTATATATAATCTTTGGCGTTTTGACAACCATTGCCGGATTTGGGCTGTATGCATTGTTTTTGCATATAGGTTTTAACGTGGCTGTCAGTAATACGCTGTCGACTTTCCTTGCCATTTTGTTTGCGTATGTAACCAACAAAATATGGGTGTTTAATGCGCGGGATTATAGAATTCGTACTTTGACTGGGGAGTTTTTTAAATTTTTATCCAGCAGGTTTGTGACCTATGTAATAGACACTGTTTTGCTGGTTTTGCTGGCCGACGTTTTTGGGGTAAACCCGCTTATTGCCAAGGCTATGACGTCTGTCATTGTTGTAATATTAAATTATTTGATAAGCAAGAAGCTTGTTTTTAAGAATACGAAAATAAATTCAGTTGACTAGTGTGGCTAGTCAACTGAAAATGTTTTCATAATCGGTTGATAGCAACTTGCCCGTAGTGGGCGGATAGGAGTTAAACGTGAAGAAAACCGCTTCCCACTTATATTTGAGGATCAAATGCGAATACAAGCACTCCCGCTTAACCCATGGAGGTCAAAAATGAAAGTCTTAGCTCGGTTTAAACTAATTAATTTTTTAGATATTTGCTGCATTTTTTTATTGCTGCCACAAGTTTTTTTCAGCTTGTTTTTGTTTGTAGCCTTCCCGGCGGCAGATGACATATCGCGGCTTGGCAGCATGGTGATACACGCGCCCACCAATTTTTTTGAAGTTATAGTAGAGGCTTTTCGATACAGCTTTCGCTACTATGGTTTTAATGGGACATATGCGCACTTTTTTCTCCAGTTTCTTAACCCTGCCAATATTTCCATAACCCTTTATCGGGTAAACTTGTTTGTGTTGTTCTGGTTTTTTATTTTAGCTATTTTTGTTTTTATCAAAACAATATCAAAATATATTTTATTTTTGGAGCCGAAGGTTGCTGCGGTAGTCGGACTTGGCATCGGGTTTTTGGCGGTCAATAGCTCACTTGCTCCATGGGAAACTTTTTTTTGGCTGCCCGGTGCGTTAAACTATATTTTTGTTTTGTCCTGCATTTTGGTGGCACTTAGTATTATTACAAGAATGTATTTCGGCGGCGGCAAAAGTTGGCTGTGTCACTTATTGTTGGTTGTGTTGCTGGTTTTGGTGAACGGAAGCCAGCAGGGGGGTGGGCTGCTACTTAACGCGATACTTTTTTTTGCATGTGTGTGTCATTTTATTGATGACTATAAAAAAAGGAATCGTAGTAATTTGTTCCTGTACTTTTATTTCGCGCTGTCTGTTTTACTATTTTTGTTAAACTTCGTAGGCTCCGCAGGAAGAATGGGCGAAACAGGTTCGCTTCTTTCAATTGTACGGGTGCTGGTTATGTCGTCCTATTACACTGTCATAAACGTGTATTGGTGGCATGGAACGTCTACAATATTATTACTGCTGCTAACGTTGCCTGCAATTGCAGACGCCATCAAAAAGAACAAACTGCAGTTTGCGCACCCGCTTTTGGCTTCTATTGTGGCGTTTGGGTTGGTTGCGGCTACTTTCGCACCTTCTGTGTTCAATGGCTTTTTGCCCGGCAGGGTTATGGATTTCTCGTTTCATACGAGCCTGATTGTGGTGTTCTTGTGGTTTTTCTATTTGGCCGGTTATTTTGTTAAAAAATTTAGGGGTTCTCTGTGCCAATGTGAAGGAAAAAGCGCGGCAAGAAATCAAATTTACATCATAGCCGTGATTATACTGCTTGTTGTAACCGGTGCGCCAAACAGGTTGATATACGGCAATTATTCGCGCGGAGTTAGGGAAATACAGTACGGACAGATGCAGCAGTTTGTGCGGATTATGAATTCTCGTTTGGAAATATATAACAACCCCCGTGCCATGAATATAGAAATTGCAAACTTGCCCTTCGACACAATGTTTTTTGGCTTCGATTTGCCGGCGAACGATTGGAGCTGGCATAACGAGGCCTACGAACGGTTTTACAACAAGGATTCTATTATCGGAAGAGAATATATAAATGGCCGGGTGTTTAGGGTGGTAAGCCCGCCAATATTTGATGTACCGCCTGTGGGTGAGTATATTGTGAGACAATATGTAGATACTATCCGCCCGGGGCATGGATATTTGGTTGATATAATCGGCAGGTTGCCGCAAAACATGTCTCATGAGCAAATGAGGTTGATGATGTTTTCGGGTGATGCAGGGGTTGCTTATTATGTGTTCCCGTTTGTTGCTAATGCAAGTTCATCTGACACAACCGGCTATTTTACTGTTGCTATAGATTACTCGTTGTTGGACGATGGCAAGTATTCGGTGTTTTTGGAAGCGCAAGGGATGTATATTTTTCAGGGGTATTTGGAATTGCCCTGTGGTAGTTTTTCTGTGTTGCAATATCCGTGAAGACCCCCGCAAAGTTTCAACTGGTGACTCACAGTCACCAGTTGAAATTTTATGCTACTTAAAAATTGCGGCTACTCACAGTATAGATACATCACATATCTTGTACCGTCGAATGCATATGAAATGCCAAACACCTCGTAAAACTGCGCCGCCGTTATGTTGTTAAACGCGCCGCGGAGTATAATATTCAACTTGTAATAGCCGTCATCGTTTGCGCGGCGGATTACAGATGTTCTGTTATCCAGCTCAAAGTGCATATTATTAAAATAGAAAAACGTAGTTTCCGGTGTCCACAAGGTTGTCCCACCAAGCCCGTTAATTACCAGTTGAAGCGACATGCTGGGCTCGCCGTCTACATAGTAGACAGGGGTGGGCAGTCTGTTTTCACCGGCGTATACTGCCGCCAGATAACTGCTGTATAAGTTTATACTTCTATAACTGCCTATATTGTGATACACACGAAAGTTTTGATAAATAAAACCGCATTCATGCATTAAAATATGACGAAAATTATCGTTGAAATCGATATTGAAGAAAACCGCTCCACCATCAGCAATACTTGCAAGATTCGCGTCCATGATTTTTCTGTTTTCTCTATAACCGTTTATTATGGGCAACAATATAAGAAAACACACCGCTAAGTAAAATGGTGCAGCAAACACCAGACGGCGGTATTTTTTTGCAATTTCACAAACAAAAACGGCAATTGCCGCCAGCAAAAGAAGATTAAGCGGAAAAACCACACGCGGCTCAATAGTGCTGGTAAAAACCATTACAAAAAGCGAGAAAACAGCAGTCAAAACAAGCACTCCTGCCGCTTGCTTGATGCGGTCGGGAGAAAATTTCTGTATAGACCCCTCCGGAAAATCATCCACGCGTATGGCTTCTAAATTCAAAGCCTTCTCTGCGCAGCAATCGTCGGAGGAAGCGTCAAGATTATTTTCTTGCGTTCTATGGATTAGCATAATAAGTGCGGCAATACATAAAAACGCCAGGTTGGCCACCGCGTAAAGAACATGAAAACGCCCACCAAAAATAGGAAGCCTAAGGACAAAAAAAGCTAGCGGCAGAAAAATTAGCGCGAAACACAGTTTTTTAGAAAACCAATTATTACACAAAGCCGCAACCCCAAAAGCCGCTCCAAACATTATGAAAATCACAATATGATGTCGTGTATAAATCAATACCGAAAAACCAGTAAATCTTGCGTACAAAGTATGAATGATATTGTTTAGTACAGGTGAGGCTTCCCCTACCATTCTGCTGTGCGTTGCGGGAGAAAGAAATATTGTAATTACGCCAAGCAGGCAAGGGATGCCGACAAGCAGATAATTTTTTAAAATGCACCATTGGCTGGGCATGGCAGCATTAGACTTCTCCGAAAACCGAAACGAGCGCGAGAAAATGCTTCCTGAAGCGGCGTGGGAAACGTTCGCATTAGGCGCAGCAAACGTCTCCCGCGCCGCTGTGCTTACTGCGCCTGGTTCCGAAACATTTTCGCATATCTTCTTTTGTTCCTGGAGAAGTTTTATAAATTCCGCAAAAAATATTACCGTTATGCCAAAAAACGCGGTTAGCCCGCTTTGCTCGGTTGTAGCACCGGTAAAAAAAGAAAGCGGTATAATGTACCACTTTACTGTGTGGGCATTACTTTTTGCTATGAAAAGCGCGGCGCATATCCCAACAACTCCCAAAGTGTAGTTAAACGTACCGGACGACCAAAGAAAACTTTCACGCAAAAAACTAACATCAATTAGCATAAACGTACAGAAAAAGAATAGGGCATATACTAAAAAATCGCGAATGACAAAGTTTTCCGCGCTAAGCCTGTATGCAAAATAGCAAATAGCAAGCAAGAAGATAATGTTGACTGCCGGTATAAGCATCGTGTCAAAAATAAGCGCGACTTGAAGCAACGCGTGGACAAGCACCCTTCCGTTAAAGTTGTTATAGTGCCAGATTGTATTACGTACAAATTCCCCTAAGCCATCTCTGAAAAACGTACCGTAAAAAAAGTCGTCGGAGTATAGCGTAATTTGCGCGTTAAGAAAATATATTGCAATGATGGCTGCCAGTAAGCAGCCGACTAAAATATACATGTCAGGTTTGACTTTTTTTATGTTTGGCATGGTTGGTGGTTCTCCTTTGTGCTTTTGAAGTATTATTGCATATTATCCTGTAAGTTTCAATGAAGAGGCTTTCTTTTGCCACCTGCGCCCGTCCTATGGTATACTATGGCAAAGTTCAGACATTTTCATATCATTTTGTCAAAAAACAAATGTCCACAGTAAAAAAACATTTAAAACCAAACAAAACATCAATGAGTATTTAAAACTGAATCAAATTTCGACGCGAAAAGAACATTTAATATCAAACCGAACATCAATATGAAAGGAACATACCAAATGCCAAAAGCCACAAAACTAACAAAAACCCAAATAAAGGACGGCATAACCGGCAACTTAAAATCTGCCTATCGTAAAACCGTTGCCACGGCCAGCAACGCGCAGCTTTACAACGCGTTGGCAATGACTCTAAAGCAGCATGTGTCCGCAAACTGGATTGCCACCCACGACCAGATACAGGATACAAAAACCGTCTACTACTTATCCATGGAATTTTTAATGGGGCGGTTTATGGGTAACGCCATGCTTAACCTAAGCCTGACAGACACGATAAAAGAGGCCCTTGACGAGCTTGACATAGACATAAACCTGGCGGAAGAAACCGAGCCTGACCCGGGGCTTGGCAACGGCGGGCTGGGGCGGCTTGCGGCTTGCTTTTTGGATTCGCTTTCCACCATGGGGTATCCTGCGTATGGCTGTGGTATCCGTTATCACTACGGCATTTTTGAGCAGCATATAGAAAACGGCTATCAGGTAGAAAAGCCCGACAACTGGCTGAAAAACGGCGACCCGTGGGGGGTTCGCCACGACGAACACGCCAAGGAAATAAACTTTGGCGGCCGGGTTACATCCTTTCAAACAGAAACCGGCGAGTACCGCTTTAAATTGGAAGATTACCAGTCTGTAATGGCAGTCCCGTACGACTATCCCGTGGTTGGCTATGATACTAAAATGGTCAACACCCTGCGTTTGTGGGACGCGGAGCCTGTAAACCGCTTCGATTTGCAGTCGTTTAACCAAGGCGACTACGAACGCGCGGTGGAAGAAAAAAATCTTGCTTCCAAGTTGTCAAGCGTACTGTATCCGGCCGACGAGCATGTTTCCGGTAAGGAATTGCGCTTGCGACAGCAGTATTTTTTCATTTCCGCGACTATGCAGTATGTGCTTGAGAAGTTTGCGGCGCGGCATGACGGCGACTTTGCAAAGCTGGACGACTATGTACAGTTTCAGCTCAACGATACGCACCCGAGTCTTGCTGTGGCGGAGCTTATGCGCATTCTGCTGGATAGTTATCATCTTTCCTGGGACGACGCATGGGTGATAACACGTGCCACATGTGCGTATACCAACCATACCATAATGGCGGAAGCATTGGAAAAATGGCCTGTGGAGCTGTTTAGCCGCTTACTGCCTCGCGTTTACATGATAGTCGAAGAAATAAATCGCCGTTTTTGCGCAAACTTGGTGGAATGGTACGGCAACGACCCGGAGCGTATTCGCAACATGGCCATTTGCGCAGACGGGCAAATTCGCATGGCACATTTGGCAATTGTGGGCAGCCATTCCGTAAACGGCGTAGCGGCAATTCACGCGGAAATTCTAAAGAAGCACGTTCTCAAAGATTTTTACGAGATTTATCCCGATAAATTCAGCGGTATAACAAACGGTATTACCCCGCGGCGTTGGCTTGCGAAATGCAACCCGCGTTTGTCCGCGCTTATAACCAATACCATCGGCGACAAGTGGATAACCGACCTTTCGCAGCTTACGCAATTGAAAGCTAAAGCAAATAACGCCGCTTTCCGCAAGAAATTTATGGATGTAAAGCGGCAGAATAAAGTGGAACTTTCTAACCATTTCCGCAAGGAGTACGGCGTTGGAGTAGACCCGGATTCGATTTTTGACATACAGGTGAAGCGTTTGCATGAGTACAAACGCCAGCTTTTGAATATCTTCCATGTGATTGATTTGTACAATAGCATCAAGCTTAACCCGGGTATGGATATCCACCCGCGTACTTTTATTTTTGCGGCCAAGGCATCGGCGAGTTATCATCGCGCAAAGTTGATTATTAAATTGATAAACGCGGTGGCGGATGTGGTCAATAGCGACCCTGTTGTGGGCGAGCGTATTAAGGTACTGTTTTTGCCCAATTACAGAGTTAGCATGGCAGAGAAGCTAATACCCGCCTGCGATGTAAGCCAGCAAATTTCCACCGCGGGCAAAGAAGCGTCGGGTACGGGCAATATGAAATTTATGCTTAACGGCGCGGTTACCATAGGCACACTTGACGGTGCGAACGTTGAAATGCTGGAAGAAGTGGGCAAGGAGAATATGTTCATCTTCGGCATGACAGACACGGAAGTACACGCGCTAACGCAAAGCGGAAATTACGCGCCATGGGATATATATAACATGGACTATAACGTGCGTAATGTTTTGACAACGCTAATCAACGGGACGCTGGACGCGAACCACGAACTCTTCCGCGAGTTGTACGAGGCTATGCTTAACGGCTATGGCGGGGTTCGTGCGGACGAATATTATGTGCTGCAAGATTTTGCCGCGTATAAGAAGGCCCAGGCGGAGATAGATATCGCGTATAAGGACAGCACCCGCTGGGCTAAAATGGCTATTATGAATACCGCCTGTGCGGGTAAGTTTTCCAGTGACCGCACGATATTCGAATACGCGACCAATATATGGGACATGTCGCCGATACGTATAAAATAACTTTAACTATAGCGAACGTCATTGATAAGCCCGTTCGCTATATGTAACCGCTCCAACATATTGCATTTTGCAAGATGTTAAATGTCCGTCGCGCACTGCACATTTTACACCCTCCATTCGCTACCCTAAAATCCCATTCCTATGTAAGCAATATTAAGGTCATCCTGCGCGATACCAAGATAACGGCGGGTATGCTTTAAACAGGAATGATTATAAATTTCCATAATAACCGCAGGAGAAATCCCCGTTTTCCAAGCATGGTACCCAAAAGTCTTGCGAAGCGAATGGCAGGAAACCGGGTCTGGCAAATTGACAATCTCTCCCGCTTCGCGGATTATACGGTACGCTTGCGAACGGCATATCGGTTTGCCTGTGTTGGGGTTTGCGAAAAGGAATTCGTGAGGTTGGGCGGTGTGTGCTAAACGCTTTAAAGCCGCCGCGATTTTGCCATTTAAGGCGAGGACTTTGTGCTTGCCTGTTTTTTGCTCCTTTAAGGTTAGGGTTGCACGAGGGCATTTTTGAGAAAAGCTGTAAACATCCCGCCAGCGGATGGGTAAAATATCACCTATACGAAGCGCACTGTGTAAACTGAATACGATTAGAAGATGATTACGGTGTTGCCCCAGACGTAAGTAATGGTCTGATAATGCGCGAACATCCGCCGCGTCACGGATTGGTTGAGTAGTTGACATGGGAAATACCTCCAAGTATAATTGTTCTAATGATGTAAGATTTCTGGTGCAACATTTTAACTAAAATGTTGCATGGATGTTATTTCTCCCGTAATTACGGGGCTTTTCAGCACAATATTACATACCTTTGGACGAGGATAATTAATCTTCGTCCTTTTTTTGTGCCGTATTTGCTGAGTTTTACGCCATGCAACATTTTAGTTAAATTGTTGCATCATTGGAGGTGGTAAACCCCCTAATCGCAAGCAAGACAGCCCTAATAACACAACTATACTACGCCTGCATGTGTGTAGTATAGCGCATTAATGCTGGCGATTCACTATGAACGAATCTAAGATTTTGTCAAAAGCCTACAGGAAGGAGGGTCTCCATTAAGCTGGCTGAAGTGTAAAACAAAGACTAGGCGATACACCTACACGCGTGACAATACGAGTCTGTCTATTTCCTAACGAATTTGCCAATATAGGTCGTATAGCAATCGAGACATCCGCCATTAGGCGGTCAAAAATAGGAGGGTAAATATATGGGATTTCTTGTTTTTATAGTAATACTAGTAATGGCCATCATCATTTTCAAGGCAGTCGCAGAATCCAATCGGAATACGCAGAATGAAATTGCAAAAAAGGAGCTAGATGCAAAATTAGAAGCCAACGGGCAAAAAGCCCTCATCCAACTAGCGAAAGAAACGCTAGAAAAGGAGGGCTATACTATAGCCACTATGAACGAATATTACTCTGAAACTTCTGGACATATCAAAGGTGCTGCCATTACTATGTATATCAAAAAAAATGATGAATATGTCGGCAGAGTGTATCAAAACTTGCATGAAAATCTATATCGCCAACAGCATTCTGAATTGGATATGAAAAAAATGCTTAAAGGATGGGGATATGATGATGGTCGTGGTGCTTTATTTTTATGTACTGCTCGTTCAACCCCAAATGAAGCACCAGAATGGTATAATTTAATTAAGCATCTTTTCTAAATCTGTGGTGGGTAGGTTGTGTACAATAGGACTTTGCAACGCCGTAGTGTATCAGATATACCCTATGTAGACAGGTAAAGGGATTGTCACGGACATATCCAATATACAAGGGAGGTTGCATCAAATGACAAAAGATTCATCTTACAGATTCAACAAGAAGATAATTATTATGTTTCTTGTTTTTTCGTGTATCACAACGTATTTTGCTTACAGCTTTAGCGAGGCATATGGTTTTGGGCAAACGACGATAGCCAATAGCGACAGTTTGTCAGATGATGACGTGTCAATGCTTGGTGGAGCGTTTGCACCGCTGGTCGGCATAGGCGGCAGCCCCTTCATTGCATTAACAATGCTGTCCGGTGCTGGCAGCTTACTTAATTCGGGAACTATAGATGCGGCAAATATTCCATTTGCCAATACGCTTATGACGTTACCTATTTCACATACAGGCATATTTATAACCCTGCTTGTGATAACGACAGCAAAGTTTTTGTTGAGTATGTTAAGTGTGTCTAAGGTTTTTTGTGATGCAACACTGGGTAAGTTGGAAAGCATGACCGGAACGGTTTGTGCCGCTGGTGGTGCGTTTCTTGTGACATCAGTAACAACTGTTTATGCGGCTGAAATTGCACTATCAACCGCAGGGAACGTTGGTATTGGTACATACATACTAACTAATGTTATCGCTTTTTTTGGGGCTGTAGTTGCATATGCCATCTATTATGTAATGAGGACAATGGTACTTGCTATTGATGTTTTGGCGTTTCTGTTCTCCCCAATCCCCGGCTCGGCAGGGCTTTTTACAATTCTAAAACACATAATCATCAGCGTTTATACCTGGGCGGCAATATCTAACCCAGCCGCGTCAACTGTTGTAGGCATAGTATTGGTTGTGGCAGCCTGTTTAGTGTTTAGGCAAGCAAAACGGCTTGAACTGTACTATAGGCGAGTCTATCTAATACCGTTTGCCAATTCTATTTTCCGTAGTGGGCATAGAATCCCATTGATACCAAAGAAGTTGCCTCGTGGTGTTGCCGCAGAGTTTAGCGACATTGATATTTGTTTTGAGTGCTTTTTCATGAATAATACCTCTAAATTCTTCAAAAGAGAACGGTGCTATTTCGTAAGGTCGGGAGAAGTTAATTACCTTTTCAAAAAAAGACTATTCGGCAAAACCTTAAAGGTAGAAGTTTTGGGCGATACCTATATCGAAAAACCTTTTATCTTTAGATTCTTGAGGATTTTCACGGATGAAGCTCTGCACGCAAACATGAGAAAGGTATACTTAGTCGTTAGGCGTGAACACGGCAAGGACATAGCCGAGATAATAGAAAAAACAAGGCTAATCGACTATAACGCAATACTGGAAGAAAGACAGCGTAGAAAAGCCCAAGAAATGACATTAAAAGCACAACAAATGAAAGAACAAGCCGCTGAAAAATTTTCTGACGCCGGTGGTAAGATAAAAAGGTTTTTCGGCGGCAATAAGCAACGCAAGTAAGGGTTGTCACGGGGGCAGGAATGCTGACACATTTTATTTCAATAGGAGCTACCCACATCTTGCCCGTGGCAATTCCCACCCATCAAAATCATCACTCAAAACCAAAAAACTGCCATCTATCCGCCAATTATAGGCGGATAGATGGCAGTTTTTATTCTACCCAATCTTCGGTAGCATCTTTTCATCAAGTTGTTTGTCTTTGTTTAGCACAAGAAAAATTAACCCCAATCAATATCCTCCATTGTGTACAATTCGCCATGTTTAATTTCTTCCCGTCCTAAACGTATTGCTTCTATTTCATCAGGAAGAGGTTCGACTTCCGGTATAAACTTTACCAGCACTTGATACAGAACATTTAAATCATTTGAATCAACAACATCAATAATATTGCGAAGTTGCTCACGAGTTGCCACCATAAAACCATACCTTTCATTTCTTATATGCCGAACCCCTTGGAAGGATGTTAGTAATTTCAATCTTATCGCTAAAATCATATAGTATACGATAATCCCCGATACGAAGCCTATAAGCATTCGTATATCCTTGAAGTTTTTTTACATCTCCATCGGGTAGCTTATAAATACCTTTTTTTATTCGTTGTTTGGTAGGAGCATCTAATTGCTCAAGTGCCTTCTTGGCACTTTTGGAAATTACAATTTTCATCTCTCACCGCCTTCATTTTCATTATACACAACATTCAACACCAGGGCAATTTTTAAATTTAACACGGCATACCATTTTTTTAAGATCAGCGGATTGCTTGATAATACAAACTCACGCAAAAGGCTTTTTTATATGTACATACTATGTTATACTCCACCCAAGCAAAGCCCACAAGAAACGAGAAGTGAACACATGAACAAAAAGCAACTGACTCTAATAATCTTGGCATTTGTAGCCATTGGCGCGGCCACCGTCTGGGTTATCAATATAATATTGGGGGCGGGTCTTTCCCGTCTCGAGCGATTCTCCTCTCCGCATAACAGAGATATTTTGTCGTACCACGGGCATTTTAACCTGGACTACGGAACGGCGCACATCGTATTTGACGGCACACGCATAGGTGTGTACCCGCCGCCGCTTATAGAAACGCGCGACGGTATACCATTCGTGTATTTGCCAGCTACGTTTTTGCAGACATACATCGACCCGTTTTTGTTTTGGGACAGGAGTGCGGAGGTGTTTTTCGCATCTACGCGATACGACATGCTGGAATTTGTCCCCGGACAGCTTTATTTTTTGCATAACAGAGAAATACGCCCGCTGGATACCCCAATACGGCACGTAGACGGCCAGATTTTTCTCCCCATGGATTTGGTGGAAGGGCTGTACGCGCTAACAATCGAATACGCGGCGGAGTATAGCGTTGTAGTTGTAATATCTGCGCGGGAAGAGCAAACCACCGGCACGGTAGCCGCTCGCAATGCCGCCGTGCGCTTCCGTCCGGAAGTTCGCGCGCCTATTATAGTGCAGCTTTCGCAGGGCAGCCGCGTGGTAATTGACCCACGCACTAACGCACCGCTTTCGCGCTGCTCAATTTCACCGCCTGCTATGGCCACGGTGCGGGAAGCTTATGATTTTGTACGAGTAAGAACACCGCAAGGCTTTGTCGGATACATCGAGTTAGAAGACTTGGACGACACGCGAGAACACGGCACTCTTTATCAGCGAGAGGCCATTTTGCACACATGGATAGATAACATGACACCCCGCGCCCCACGTTGGCATGGCGGCGACATCAACCTCGTATGGGAGTCGGCGCATAACCAAACCGCCAACGCCAACCGTATGGAAGTTCCATTCCATCATAGTTTGACGGTGGTTTCGCCAACATGGTTTGAGCTGGATGCGGAGACCTTGCGCATGACGTCGGTGGCAAGCCGGAGCTATGTAAACTGGGCGCACGACCAAGGCGTTTACGTATGGCCAAAAGTATTTGACCGCGATAACGATACCGCGCGGGCAATCCTGCTGGACAGGGACGCGCGCCGCACGGTTATCGGTCAAATTACTGAGTATGTATATCGGTACAACCTGGACGGTATCAACATCGACTTCGAGCATCTTATGGCATGGAACGAGGGCGGATATAAAATCCAATTTTTGCGAGAATTATCCGTAGCTTTACAAGACACGGATGTTGTAATTTCCGCTGCGGTAAAGGTGCCGCATATATCCACACGGTTGTACAGACGGTATCTAATTGGCCTGTCGGTGGATTTTGTAATGGTAATGACCTATGACGAGCATTGGTCCACCTCCCCCGTGGACGGGCCTGTTGCGTCCCTTGGATGGGTGAATCAAGCCGTAGAAAACATGTTAGTGGAAGTCCCCCGCGAGCAACTGCTTATGGGGCTGCCATTTTTCAACCGTGTTTGGCGCGAGGTTGCCGCCACAGGAGAACGTCTGCCGTCACGTGCGTGGGATATGGACTATACGCGTAATTTTTTCGAATCCCGCGATGTAGAGTGGGAATGGGACGACAACGCCGGTGGGTATTTTGGCGAGGTAACCGTCCAAGTAGACGGACAGAATGTTATCCACCGTGTGTGGTTTGAAAACGAGAATTCCATCGCTGCGAAAATGCAGTTGTTTGTGAATCATGAGCTGGCTGGCGTGGCTGGCTGGAGACGCGAGTTTGAAAGCGCGGATATATGGGAGTTGCTGGCGGTGTTTTTTTAGAGTGTACTGCCGCTAGATAATACGATAATAGTGTGGAAAATTTATATTTTGGTGAAAGGTGATCAGCATAATGGCATTATGGAGTGCAAGTGCAAAAACACAAAAATGGTATCAGAAGCCGCTTGATGGATGTGTTAGTAGCACAGGGCAGCCGTATAGAATTTTACTAAAAAAAGGAACTGTCAATAAGTTGCTTATCAACTTCATTGGCGGTGGTTTATCTTGGAGTGCAGAAACAGCGGCTAGACCATTTACTATAGGCTCAATTCTAAAAAAACAGGAAGCATTTTATATAAGTGACGTATCTTCTTTGCAACTGAACTTTGTAGATATGGGTTTGTTCAAGGCGAATGATAAACGCAATCCATTTCGTAATTGGCATATGCTTAATATCCCCTATGTAAATGGGGACTTTCATATCGGCAATCACGACTACCTTTATCAGAATCTGAAAAACAAGCCAAAGATACTGCACCATCACGGACAAAAAAATGTGACAGCGGCACTCGCCGCATTAAAAGAGTTCTTTCCCGAAACGCCAGAAACTTTGATTATTATGGGGCTAAGTGCGGGCGGACATGGCTGTGTTGCTCATTCTCCACAAATTCAAATGCTCTACCCAAATTGCAAGCAGGTAATTGTATATTCTGAAGGTGCGCATATATACTCATCGCTCTGGCCTAGGGTTGCGAAAACTGTTTGGAATGTAAAACCAGATTTATTGGAATACATTACGAGTGAAGCGTTAATCGCTGACTTATTCCAATATGCAAAAGACCATATGCCACCAGCAACACTATTTCTGCATTCAAATTCTGTGTGGGATAAGGCTCTCGTTGAAATGATGCATAAAATGAATCATGGGAAGCAACAGGTAAATGCTGAGGCTCTGACAGAATACCATACCACTTTACTAAAAACCGTTGGAAAACTAAAGCAGGAAATTCCTAATTATTATTACTATCTAACCGACTATGAAAAAAGCAAAAAAGATGGAAGTACGCCACATACATTTGCAGGAACGCCCAAGCTGCTATATAACAAAATGCAAGATGGCGTTTCCATTTCAAATTGGCTCTGTTCGGCGGTTAAGGGGAATCCATTAGATGTTGGTAAGCAGTTTATAGTATAAGCATTTTCTTCAGCAGCGACACTATATGGCATAAGAACAGGCGGGGAACAACAATGGATTACAAATCGGTTATGCAACTCGATAAAAATATTATAATCAAAGGTATACGGCATTTCGGCCTTGCGCAAACGCTTGACTGCGGACAAGCGTTCCGCTGGTCTCCTGTTGAGGCTGGTCGTTTGAAATCCGAACCACGCGCCCATGAAACCGGAGCGGGAAAATTCCACGGCATTGCCCACGGTAGATATCTTGAAATAGAGTTTTCAGACGGCAATCTCATATTAAAGAACACCACCATGCAAGAATTTAACGACATATGGAAAAGCTACTTCGACCTGGAGCGAAGCTATGGCGAATTGCGCAAATTTCTCCAACAACACGATACGGGGAACGATGCAATGAAAAAAGCCCTGGCGTTTTCACCGGGGCTTAGGCTCATGCGTCAAGATACGTGGGAAATTCTGGTGTCATTCATATTAAGTCAAAATAGTAATATTCCGCGCATCAAAAAAATGATTGAACTCTTATGTGAAAACTTTGGACAGCCTATAGGTAACACCCCAAGCCCCACAGTTCACGTTTCATCCACACATCCAGCGGGAAGCGTTCTGTGCGACCAAAGCCGAAAAGCAATACGCAGTACGCCGGTTGCGCGCTACGAAACGCCAGACATTGGTTTTGAAAAATTACCTATACAAACCGGCTACGCCTTCCCCACTCCGCAAGCTCTCGCTAGTCTAACAGAACATGACCTCGCAGTAATCCGAAGCGGCTACCGCGCGGCCTACATAATAGACGCCGCACGCCGCGTTGCCGATGGCGAATTCGACCCGCAACATCTCTCCACCCGCCCCACCGATGAGGTACGAACCGCCCTTTTGCAAATACACGGCGTAGGGCCGAAAGTAGCGGACTGCGTATTGCTCTTCGGCTTTGGCCGCACAGAATGCTTTCCGCTGGACGTGTGGATGAAGCGCGCTATGGCGGCGTTCTATCCCACGGGCTTCCCCACAGAACTGGAAAGCCACGCCGGTATTGCACAGCAGTTTTTGTTTCATTATGCACGGGTGCATGGGCTTTAAGCGTTCGTTTTTTATCGGAATTACCTCGCCAGAGAGCTAATTCACCGCCCAATAACCCACATCTTAACAACCGCCGCCACTTCACGCATATACGCAAACGGAATAGCATACCACGGCGTACCGGCGGGATACACGGCAGCATCAAACCCCATCCTCTGTGCAAACATCACAGACCTATACATATGAAAATTGCTGGTAATAACCACTACATCGGGCGTGTGGTCAAAATGCTCGTCTATTATCACTCGCGAGTATCGCATATTGGTATACGTAGAATGCGCCATATCTTCCAGTAAAATGCGACAGGGCAAAACCCCGCGCGAAACCAAGTACCGCGCCATAACATATGCCTCTGTGTAACTCTCGCGATACCCAAGCCCGCCGGATACTACTATATACGCATCCGGGTTTTGATTGTGATAAGAAACCGCCGCGTCCAACCGCCGCATAAGCGTACTTCGCGGTTCGTCGTCGATAATGCCCGCACCCAGCACAATGGCAACATCTTCGTTAAAAGTCGCGGTATTTCGCCTACCGTAAATCGCCAGCACTCCGGAAAGCCCAAGCGTAAAAACCACAGCTCCCAAAATGGAATATGTAAGCCACTTGATTTTTCTTACCTTCTCGTAAAAATAAGCATACACAAGCAAGGCAGCCGCAATTCCTGCCAAAAAAACAGTGGTATTATTATGCAGCCCGCTTATAAACGCCCCACGTATCGTGGCAAAAACAGTTATCGCCCCTGCAATTAATAGGAAAATTTTCAATTTAATGTCCTCCGGTGATACGTAAGATATTTTCAACTGGTGATTCTCAGGGGAGTGGCCGAACTGCGTTGTTAAAAGCGAGCGGTCGCTAAGCCCCCGTAGCGCATTAGCGCAGTGGTTTTCTGCGCTACCAGCGGAGGATAGGGCGTGCATAGCGAGTCTTAACAATGCA
>Ga0123355_10000552_pt1 | contig 50107 bp, 52 predicted proteins | sample TergutEmb28metaG_3_FD_89872 | JGI IMG/M metagenome (GOLD analysis project Ga0123355, IMG submission 89872) | Embiratermes neotenicus P1 segment gut microbial communities from Petit-Saut dam, French Guiana - Emb289 P1 | ecosystem: Host-associated > Arthropoda: Insects > Digestive system > Gut ...
AAAAAAAGAAAAAAAAAAAAGAAAAAAAAAAAAAAAAGAGTGGAGGCGGGGGGGGGGGGGGGGGGGGCGGGTATAATATAATTTATCTATAATTAGGAGGATTTCAAATGAAACACGCAAAACGCCTACTCATCCTGTTGCTGGTCACACTGCTTGCTTTCGGAATTTCCACGCCTGCCATGGCGAACACTCCTGCGGGCACGCCTGTTTTTTCAATCCAGCCCGCGGATGCAACCATTGAGCACCGTGTAGTGGGCACAACAGTCAGCCTTCATGCTTGGGCCACTATTCCAGAGGGTGGCACAGTAAATTTCCAATGGCAACGAGTGGATGGTACTGAACCTGTAAATATAGGATGGAGTCCAATCGGAAGGACAACAATTACTTATGATGGCACCTGGACTTCGCAGCAGGTGCGAGTGATTGCCTACAATGCTGAAGATAGCCATTTGCCATTGATGCAGCGCCGCCATGCAGTGAGCAACACCGCTACAATCACAGCAACAGGTCGCACGATTGAAGAAACAGTGAACATCGCGCGAATCCTCGCTATTATAGTTACGGTTGCTGGAGCCGCCATTGTCGTTATCGCTGGTGTAGTTGCCTTTTGGTGGTTTATTGGTCTTGTTTCAATGGCCAATACGATATAATTGAACAGGAGAATTTCACATGAAACACGCAAAACGTTTGCTTGCTTTGCTGCTGGTCACACTGCTCACCTTTGGCATTTCTGTGCCCGCAATGGCGAACACTCCTGCGGATGCATCTGTGATTGCAGTCCAACCTGCGGACGACGCATTTGAAGAAGTGCTGAGCCTAGCGCGAATTCTTGTTATTGTTGTCACAGTAGCTTTCATTGCGCTTTTTCTTGTTGCAGGGGGCATTATGGTTTGGTGGTTTATTAATCTGGTTCCAACGGCAAATAGGATATAACCTAAAATAACTCAAAGCGGCGGACTAACCACCTGCCGCTTTTTTGTGTTATCTGCGAAAAAATCCTTGCATTTGCTGTGGGTTTGTTGTATAATAAAATACAACCTGTCGGGTGGCGGATGCTGACCCCTTTCCTTTGCTTGCATACTCTGGAGCGAATGGAAAGGAGGGATGCCTTTGTGAATTGTTCTCAATTGTTGTGGATAGTGGCAGATATGGTCACAGCGTTGGCAGCGGATACAACATACGCCATCGTGGTCGCGCAAGCGGCACTGCAATTTGTTCAGGTTTTGCTTGAGCACATAAAGAAACAACCGCCCACGAGCCTAGACAACTCGGGCGGTTGTTTCTTCTAACCTAGCGATAGGAAAGGGGGCGCAGTCGTTCCCGACAAGCCACCTTCAGTATATCACATACACCCCATTTTGTCAAGCGAAATTTTTAACACACGGAGGAATTATCCATGCCACGCAACGTCATCATCATCGGCGCCGCCGGGCGCGACTTCCACAACTTCAACACGTTTTATCGCAACAACGCGGACTACAACGTGGTGGCCTTCACGGCTGCACAAATCCCCGATATCGCCGACCGCAAATACCCCGCGGCACTGGCGGGCGAGCTGTATCCGCAAGGCATCCCCATCTATGATCAAGCTGACCTGGAAAAATTGATTGTTGAACTCAACGCCGACGAGTGTGTGTTCGCCTATAGCGATGTGCCTTATGCCAGCGTGATGGGCATTGGCGCACAAGTGAACGCCGCCGGCGCAGACTTCACCTTGCTGGGCTGGAAAAACACCATGATTAAATCCACAAAGCCCGTGATTGCCATCGGCGCAGTGCGCACCGGCTGCGGCAAAAGCCAAACAACAAGGCGCGTCGCAGAGGCATTGATGGCCAAAGGGCTGAAGGTCATTGCCATTCGCCATCCCATGCCCTATGGCGACTTGGAAGCCCAAAAGGTGCAACGTTTTGCTGCGCTGGAGGATCTTGCAACGCACAAGTGCACCATTGAAGAAATGGAAGAATATGAGCCCCACATCGTGCGCGGCAACGTGATTTATGCCGGTGTGGATTACGAAGCGATTTTGCGCGCAGCAGAAAATGACCCCAACGGCTGCGATGTGATTTTGTGGGACGGCGGCAACAACGACTTCCCGTTTTATCATTCTGACCTGACCATCACCATCGTTGACCCGCACCGCCCCGGTCACGAACTGGCTTACTACCCCGGCGAAGTGACTTTGCGCATTGCCGACGTTGCGGTGGTGAACAAAATTGACAGCGCGGACTTTGATAAAATCCTGCAAGTGCGTGAAAACATTGCCAAAGTTGCGCCCAACGCCGTGGTGATTGACGCGGCTTCGACGCTGAGCGTTGACGACCCATCTGCCATTCGCGGCAAACGCGTGCTGGTGGTAGAAGACGGCCCCACACTTACGCATGGTGAAATGAAAATTGGTGCTGGTGTGGTTGCGGCCAAGCGCTTTGGTGCGGCAGAGTTGGTTGATCCGCGGCCATATGCTGTGGGCAAACTTGCCGAAACCTTCGAGCTTTACCCCGGCATTGGCGATGTGCTGCCGGCCATGGGTTATGGCGAGCAGCAAATGAAAGACCTCGCAGCGACCATCGCGGCAACGCCTTGCGACACCGTGGTGATTGCTACGCCCATTGATTTGGCGCGTATTATCGAAATCAACAAGCCCAGCACGCGCGTGGAATATGAGCTGCAAGAAATCGGCAAACCGGATGTTGATGACATCATTGAAGAATTCGTGGCGAAGTTTGTGAAATAGCCTTCGCGATTGATTGAATAGCATAACCGTAAGGGCAGATGAAAATCTGCTCTTTTTTTCGTCAAATTGCACAAACTTGAAAAACTTTGCAAAAAAGGCTTGACAAATGGGGGGGGTATAATATAATTTATCTACAAATAGGAGGATTAGACATGAAACACACAAAACGCTTACTCGCCCTGCTACTTACCCTGTTGCTCGCCCTCGGCATTTCGGCGCCCGCCATGGCGAACGTTCCCGGCATACCTGGGATTGCGCAGCAACCTCAAAGCGTTGAGCTTGACCCAACGCATTTGAGACAGATTACGGTTGGGGCGAGGGTAATGAATTGGCACATACCTAGTGGTGGCACCTCGGGATTTCAGTGGCAACGTGTAGACGGCAACGCACCCGTGAATGTCCCTTTAATGTTCACAGTAACCTATGCAGATCTTGCGAATGGTCCTCAGCAATTCCGCGTGGTTGTCTACAACTCTGAAGACAGAGATCTGCCACTGATGGAGCGTCGTCATGTGATTAGCGATACGATAACAGTATCTCGTTATGTGCCGAGCCGCAACAACACGCTTACCATTTTCATTGCTGTGTTTTTCATTGGCTTGATTGCGATTATTGTCGCCGTGCCGCTTGTGCTGGGCATCATTGGGCTGGTTGTGAATAATCGTTAACGTAATTGCATAAATGAGATGGGCGGGTGAAACACCCGCCTGTTTTTCCATAAATTGTGAAGTTGTGAAAAGCACTTGACAAAACGCAGTTGAAGAGGTATAATCTTTAACAAGCCACAGTGCTAAAACATAAAAGGAAGTTTAAAATATGAAACACACAAAAAGAATACTTGCTTTGTTGCTTTGCGTCTTGCTTGCCTTGGGCATTTCAGCGCCTGCCACAGCCAACGATTCGGGCTCGCCTGTCGCGTCTCAAATGACAATTGAGATCGCCGAGAGCCAAGGGGTAATTACCCGCACGTTCAACGCCATTATGCGCACGGTGATTATCTTGATTATGATCTTTGTGCTTGCCGTCGGCGTAATTTGGGTTTACACAAACTTGCGGGATATCATTCGCGCTAATTTACCTGCGCCAAGCCAACATACACCACCGAGCATTGATCAGCCAGCAGATCAACTAAATCTGGACTATCATAGCTAGATTCAAATGAATTTGAGTTTAAGTCCGTGGGAAGTTTTTCGTCGCTTCGCTGTGTCCTATTCAAGCCCGTGGAAAGTTTAAGGCTTGCCACAGATTTTTCATTGCGTTGCAGCCACAGCAATGTGCCGTGGTGCAGCCATGCGGTGCGCAGCATCGCGGAAGTCCCGCTGCCTGTTTGCTGCGCATGCCGATGCAGCTTATCTAAATCAACCCTACCCGTGCTTTCCACCGTGATGGTGATGGCGCGGGTTTTGCGTTGCATGGTCACGGTGATTTCACTCCCGCTGGTGTGCAACATGGCATTGGCGATGAGTTCCAACACAAGGGTGGTTAGCTCGCGCGGTGCACAGGCGAGTTCGATGCGTTCGTGCGGCGCGCTGAAGATTACGCTGCGGTTGTGCGGGCGAAGCAGTAAATCTGCTGCTGCGCACAGGTCTTCTAGCATGCAGCGCAGGTCGCAGCGTTGCATGGCGAATTCCTGCTCGCCGCGTGTGGCATCCACTAAATTTTGCAGCGTGCGCAAGCGCAGTCGGCATTGCGACAGCATACCCTGCAAGTTTGGGTCATGCTTGCGGTTGGGGTGTTGCAGCAGCTCAAGCATCAGTCCGTGCAGAGCGCAGCGCAGGTCGTGCTCGTGTTCGCGGGTGATGGGGCTGTGCAGTGCGGTGCGGAAATTATCGCTGTATAAGATGGTGTTCATAGGGTTTATTGTTGGCGATGGAGGGGGATATATTTGGTGGAATGTTTTGGAAACTTAATGAAATTCACAAATTATTTACAAAAAATCTCTTGACTTTTCGGGGGGGGGGGTATAATTGAATTAAAAAATCTAGGAGATTATCATGGCTTACTTGGTTGAATGTTCATTGTGCAAAAGGCAAGTTAGTAGCGAAACGAGCAGTTGCCCAGGATGTGGGCATAACGTAGAAGCAGAATTGAGCAGAAAACAGCGAGAGTTAGACACACAAAAGAAAAAACAATGGTTGGCCAGCCCTGAAGGACATGCAAGTAAGCGTAAATATGAACTAGCAGAAGTGGCGAGAGAACCAAAAAACTTGTATGGAAGTGGACGTTGCAAAATTTGTGGCGGGGAAACTACCCACGGCAGCTATGGATGGTTTTGTCGGAACGAACTATATCAGAACTCTTGCTGTGCCTCAAAATGTCCGCTTTGTGGGGGTTGGTATGGGGCGCCACCGGAGTCATTGAAGTTTATGGCTGGCAATTATTGCGAAAAATGTGGTTATTTCAAGGAAGGTTTTCGTTACACCCCTTAATGTAGGGGCGGCGAGTTGAGTTCTTTATTAATTGGCCAATAAAATTCTGACTACGTACTGAAAATCCAATAGGGCGGAGAAATCCGCCCGCTTTTTTATGCTTTTTTGTGCAACCCACCAAAATTTTACACAGCCCTTGCATGTATGAAAAAGATGTGGTAAAATAAACAATGGATAAAAAATAAAATCTTCGGAGGACAACATGGCAGTAAAAGTTGCAATTAACGGATTTGGCCGCATTGGCCGCTTGGCATTTCGCATGATGAACAACAACCCCGATTATGACATCGTGGCAATCAACGATCTCACCAGCCCCGAAATGCTGGCACACCTGCTGAAATACGACACCGCACAAGGCCGCTACAACGGCACGGTGCAAGCTGGTGACGGCTGCATTGTGGTGGATGGCCGCACGATTACCATTCACGCAAACCGCAACCCCGCTGAACTGCCCTGGGGCGAACTGGGTGTTGATGTTGTGCTGGAGTGCACGGGCTTCTTCACCAGCAAAAAAGCGGCAAGTGCTCACCTAGAAGCAGGCGCGAAAAAAGTGGTTATCTCGGCTCCTGCGGATGCTGAAACAAAAACGGTTGTGTTCAGCGTGAACGAGAATATTCTCGACAGCAGCGACACCGTGATTTCGGCTGCAAGCTGCACCACCAACTGCTTGGCTCCCATGGCAAAAGCACTGAATGATTACGCTGCCATTCAAAGCGGCATCATGACCACCGTGCATGCCTACACCGGCGACCAAATGATCCTCGACGGCCCGCACAGCAAAGGCGACCTGCGCCGTGCCCGTGCTGGTGCGCAAAATATTGTGCCCAACAGCACTGGTGCTGCCAAAGCAATCGGCTTGGTTATTCCCGAGCTCAACGGCAAACTGGTGGGCAGCGCACAACGTGTGCCTGTTTGCACTGGTTCCACCACGATTTTGGTTGCAGTGGTGAAAGGCGCAAACGTGACTGTTGACGGCGTGAATGCCGCCATGAAAGCCGCTGCCAGCGATAGCTTTGGCTACACCGAAGATCAAATCGTGAGCAGCGACGTTATCGGCATCAGCTATGGCAGCCTGTTTGATGGCACGCAAACCCTGGTGACCAAAGTGGATGACAACACCGCGCAAGTGCAAGTGGTGTCGTGGTATGACAACGAAGCGAGCTACACGGCGCAAATGGTGCGCGTGATTAAGTATTTCAGTGAGCTGAAATAACCTGCGAAATGAATAATGAAACCCCCGGTTCGTTAGGAATCGGGGGTGTTTTTTTATATAATTTCAAGTCTATCTAGTGCATATTCGCAAGCCAATTGGATGACTTTGTTGCGGCTCATACCTGTTTTGCCAGCGGTTTCGTCGAGCTTGGCGACGATTTCGTCAGTTAGCCGTGCTGAAACTACGGTGTAGCCGCCGTCACCGCGCAAGGGCTTGAGCTTGAATTTCTCCTCCATTTGTCACCTCGCAAAATAATTCTAAAATAAGTATTGCATATCCCGCAACGCTATGATATAATTATATTATAGTTACTACATAGTGACTATATAATTTTAGGAGGTGTATTTTCATGAAATGGTGCCCTAAATGTGACACGGAACATAACATGTCACTCGGCGACAAATTTTGCTCAACTTGTGGCAGCGAGCTCACTACCAAGCCAAACAATTTCGCCTTTTGCCCAAAGTGCGGGTATGAACTTGATGAACCCAGCGCGTTTTGCCCGAATTGCGGTCAAAATTTAACTACCAATCCCCAAGCATTGCCCGTCAATATGCCGAATCTTGGTCAGCTTCAGGGCGCACTTCCCGCATTGGTGGCGTGGCCGAAGGAACGCTGGATGTTCTTGTTAAGTGGCCTAGGAACGATCTTTTTTTCGCTGTTTGGTTGGGCAAGTGTGCGGGGCGCAGACATGCTTCAAATGCTAGCGCGCGAAATTGGGCTTCCCATCGGAGAAATCAACACAAGCTTCAGTCTATTTAGCTTATTTAGAATGTTTGGAACGGTGGTACGGTTGGAACGCGCAGCTGGTCGAGTTTCGAGTGAAGTTGCACCCGTTCAAGTAGTGCTCGGCATATTAATCGCCATATTGTTGGTGGCGTTTGCCTTGCTGGCGGTGGCTGCAATCATGCATTTCAAGGGCAAGCAATGGAAAGTGTTTGCAACCGTCGGTTTTATTCTGGCACTACTCTTGGTTAGTCTGTGGATAATTGCCGTAGTTGCTGTTAACGCTCTCATGCGTGAAGAGTTTGGTTTTTCAATGTTAAGGCTAACGGCGGCTCCATTTATCGTGCTGGCGTCTAGCATCGTAGGGTTAATTTTCCTGAAGAAAGCAAAAGCGTAAATTAGTAAAAAACGAAGCAGGCAGATTGATATCTGCCTGCTGTTTTTATGCCCATTCGCTACACCCGCCGCACCCGCAGCGCAATATTCACGCCCTCGGCCAGGCAAAACGTCGCCCCCTGCGGTGAATACACAACCAAGTGCAGGTGCGCGTCGCACTCGATCTCCGCCAAGCCAAGCCCGCACAGTGTGAAGGGCTCGCCCTCGAAAAACTCAACGGAAGTTGCCGTGCAGGGGATAACCGCCCCATTGTGCGTGACGGCCAGCTGCACCACGCCTTGGCAAAGCCCCGCCCCACGCAGGCAATAGTCAATTTCATACACACCCGATTCAGCGATGATGGCGCAGTTTTGCTTGTCGTATTGCGCACCGGCAGCTGGCATGCAGTGGCTAAACGTCAGGGCGAGCACATCGTCTGCGTCAACCTGCACCTCGCCGCTGCAGTTGTTGAACATGCCGCAATAAGCTGCAGCAGATGCACAACCCGCTGGTCCCGTTGCCCCTCGTGGACCCGGCGCGCCACGCATGCCGGGCATACCCGGGCAGCCAGTGGCTCCTGTTGCGCCGCGTACTGTGCGCGCAGGCTGTGCTGCGCCATAACCAAAATTCAACTTGTGTTGCAAACGCAAGCCCTCCCCAATATGTAGTTATTTCCGTACAGTATATTCACGCGGGGCGAAATTTGTGCATGATTTTTTTGGAAATTGCACTTTAGCACTTGACAACGGCGGTTTTTTGTGGTAAAGTGGAGTGTACAAGCCCATGAAGTGGGGCGAAGTGGAGTGCAGTGGATAAATCTGTTGAAACTGTGGATAACTTTGTCGCTTCGCTTCACTCGCATAGGGGCCTTACGAGCTACTCCAGTTTCTTCGCTTCATATGCGATAGACTCTTCAAATCTTATGAAAGGCGGAATGTATATGGCACGTTTACCGCGTGGTACGGCTGAAGTAACCCTTGATGCCAAGGGCCGCGTAGCTGTGCCTGCTAAGTTCCGCCCAATTTTTGAGGAGCGCTACCCTGTGTTGTGGGATGCCCAAGACCCCAAACGCCGCTGCTTGGTGCTGTCGCACGAAAGCTACATTGATGCGATTATCGACCGCGAAATGGAAAAAGTGCCCGACGATAGCCGCGTGGACGTGCACCATATGCTCATCGCCAACATGGAAGACATTGACCTGGATGCCAATGGACGCTTTGTGATTAGTGAGCGTTATCACGAAAAATTCGGTTATGCACGCGGCGAAAAACTGTTTTTGATTGCCAACAAAGAGTATATTGAGCTGTGGTCGTTGCCAACCTGGCAGGCGTTTAATGCACAGCAAACCCTAGTTAGCCACCGCATTGACTACACGCCCCACGCGGTGAAGGCGGTTGCCCATGAGTGAGTTTCACCATGTAACCGTTTTGCTGAACGAAACCGTGCAGGCGGTGCGGCCGCAGCCCGGCGGGGTTTATCTGGATGGCACAGCTGGCGGCGGCGGGCACAGTGCACTGTTGCTGCAGCGCATGCAAGGGCAAGGCACGTTGCTTGCTTTTGATCGCGACCCCGATGCCATCGCGCACCTGCAAGCCAGATTCGCGAATGAGCCTGTCGTGCAGCTCATTCACGCGAACTTTTTTGAAGCGGCACAGCATGTGACTGCTCAAGTCAACGGCATTATACTTGATTTAGGTGTAAGCTCGCACCAGTTAGACACAGACAGCAGGGGCTTTAGCTACCATCGTGAAGCCCCGCTTGACATGCGCATGAGCCAAAGCGGCACCAGCGCAGCCGATCTCGTGAATACCATGGCCGAGCATGAGCTGGCGGACATGCTATTCACCCTAGCACAGGAGAAATTTTCGCGGCGCATTGCCCGCGCAATTGTTGCAGCACGTCCCATCCACACCACCACACAGCTGGCTGAGATTATCGCCAATGCTGTGCCCGCCGCCGCAAGAAGAGAAGGCCACCCCGCCCGCAAAACCTTCATGGCGTTGCGCTATGCTTGCAATGGCGAACTGGATGGCCTAGAACAAGCCCTGCACAGTTTATTCAGCTTGCTTGTGCCCGGCGGCCGCATGGCAGTGATCACGTTTAACTCCCTTGAAGACGTTGCCATGAAGCGCGTGACCAAGCAACTCACTGCGGGCTGCACTTGCCCGCCGCAGTTCCCCGCATGTGTGTGCGGCAAAACGCCGCAGGCACGCGTGCCGCAAAAACCAATGCTGCCATCGCAAGCAGAATTAACGCAAAATCCCCGTGCCCGCAGTGCAAAACTGCGTGTGATCGAGAAATTATAGGAGAAAACACGATGCAACCTCAATATAATAACGACTACTTTGCCATGTTTGAGTCGGCCGCAGCACCGGTGCGCAAGCCCGTTCATCCGCACCCCAACACCAAGCCGCGCCGCGACCAACAACAAAGACCCGACCTGCGCTTGGTGCCGCAGCCCAAGCAATCCATCAAAGAACAGAACGCACATGCACGCCAAACCTGGAAGCGTTTTCTCACCAGCGCAACAATCATTGGCATTGTGGGGGCGTGCGCCTTCGGCGTGATTTACATGGAAAATCGGCATCACCAAGTAATTGTTGAACACCAGCAATTGCAGGTTGAACTGGCGCGCGAGCACGAGCGCAACCTGAGCTTTCGCACGCAAATTGAGCAAATGTTTTCCCTCGAAATCGTGCAGGATATCGCCATTAACCAGCTGCGCATGGTGCCCGTGCAGGGTGGCCGCGTGACCTACTTGAACATGCAGCGCGGCGACCAGCGTTTGGATTAATGCGCACATAAACCATGATGTACTAAGCATACCCTAGCTTGAGGGGGTGGGATTGTGACCAACCGAAAAAGAAGAACGCCGCAAAGCACACGCTTTCGCCAACGGGCGGTGGTGGTGCTGGTTTTGTTGATTTTGCTAGGCTTTGGCACAGGTGCCACTGGCCTAGTGCGCGTGCAGCTCATTCGTGGCGCAGAATTCTCGGCGCGTGCGCAAGCTAACCAATTGCACGACACCGAGGTGCCGCCGCAACGCGGCACAATTTATGACAGCCAAATGCGCCCCATTGCCGAAAGTGCCGCGGCATCGCTGGTGTTTATCAACCCCAACTTATTGAATCAGGCGATTAACCGCGATGAAATCGTGCAGACCATCGCCGAAGATTTAGCACCCATTTTGAACATCACGCCTGAACACGTGCATCGCCAGGCTAGTTTTACGCATCTGAATCATATGCGCTTGCAAGGGCGTGTTGACGACGAAACCATGCAGCTGGTGAATGAATTCCGCCGCCGCGAACTGGTTGTGCAAGAACAAACCAATGACCCTGCCTTTGCTGACGCCGGCGGTGTGCGCAGCGTGCGCACAACATTCGGGCGTTATGTGCAGGTGCAGCCCGACGTGGTGCGGTTTTATCGCTGGGGCGGTTTGGGTGGCAGCTTAATCGGCTTCACCGGCGCAGACGACGTGGGCCGCTCGGGCCTTGAGCTGCTGCACAATCAAACGCTCACGGGTTTGCCGGGGCGCATTGTGAGCGCACGCAGCGCGGCGGGTGTGAACCTGCCCATTCATTACAGTTCCATTTATGATCCGCAGCCGGGCAACAGCCTTGTGCTGACCATTGACGAAGTGGCACAGCGGTTTCTTGAACGCTCCCTTGAACAAGCACGCATTGATGCCACGGCCGACGCAGCCTATGGCATTGTGATGTGCGTGCGCACAGGTGCGATTTTAGCCATGGCCAGCGTGCCCAGCTTTGACCCGAACAATCACCAGCGCATCGCCGATGAAGCCCTGCGCGAACGCATCATGGCCATTCCCAATGAGGAAGAACGCCGTCAAGCCTATAACCATGCCATGATGGCGCAGTGGCGTAACGGCAGCATTGAGTTGACCTACGAACCCGGTTCGGTGTTCAAAGTGGTCACCTTCGCGGCTGCCATTGAAGAGGGCCTTGTGAACATGAACACCACGTTCCACTGCACCGGTGTTATCCAAATTGCCAACCGCCGCATGCACTGCCACAACCGCAACGGACACGGCACGCTCACCCTGGCGCAAGGGCTGATGAACAGCTGTAACCCCTTTACCATCAACATGGGGCAGATGTTGGGCAGAGACACATTCTATGATTACTTCGAGGCCTTTGGCTTCACTGATCCCACCGGCATTGACCTGCCCGGTGAATTTCGTCCACGCACTGGCGTGAATATTCACAGCCGCGAAAACACACGCATCGTGGAGCTGGCCAGTTCATCGTTCGGGCAAAGCTTTGAGGCATCGCCCATTCAAATCCTCAATGCGGTTGCGGCTATCGCCAACGGCGGGCGGCTGATGCAACCCTTCGTGGTTGCGCGAGAAATTGATCCCGCAGGCCGTGTGGTGCGCGAGACCCAGCCCGTGCTGCGCCGCCAGGCTGTGAGCGAGCAAACTGCTGCGCTGGTGGCCTATATGATGGAGCAAACCGTCATCGACGGCACCGGCCGCAATGCATATGTAGCCGGCGCACGTGTGGCTGGTAAAACAGGCACGAGCCAAAAGCTTAGTGCAGGTGAGGGCTATGTGGCCTCATTTGCGGCGTTTGCGCCGGCGGATAACCCACAGTTTGCCATTTTGATTGCGATTGACAATCCGCAGGGGGTTATCAGCGGCGGGCAGCTTGCGGCGCCCGTTGCAGCCGAGGTTCTGGAGAGCCTGATGGTGTATAAAAACATCGAAATGCGTTACACTGAAACAGAGCGCCAAGCACTCGGCGGCTCCACGCCCAATGTGGTGCAGATGACACCCGCTGAAGCGCGTGCGCAATTGCAGCAACAGGGTTTCCGTGTGGAAATCATCGGGCAGGGTGAGCAAGTGTTGCATCAAATTCCCGCACCAAGGCAGAATATCCCCGCCGGCGGGCTGGTGGTGTTATATACCGACAACTCGGTTGCCCAGCGCATGGTTACCGTGCCGGATCTGACCGGACTGACCATCACGCAGGCACAACAGGCAGCATCTGCCGCAGGCTTGAATATTCGACTCACGGGCAACTTCAACAGCCACCAGCTGCGCACCAACCGCCAAAGCATTCCCGCGGGCACGCAGGCGCGCATGGGCGAAAACATCACTGTGCATTTTGTCACCAGCTTTGGCGTGGTGGACAGAACAATTGACAATTAACACTGAACAACAAAGGAGGGCGCACATGCAATTGCGAGACTTACTGCGCTCAATTCAATACAACGGAAAGCCCGAAAACACAACGGTCTCCCGCGTGACGGAAGATAGCCGAAAAGTTGTTCCCGGCAGCGTATTTTGTTGTGTTGCGGGCAAGGGTGTTGATGGCCACGATTATGCTGCACAGGCCTTGAAAAATGGCGCGGTGTGTGTGGTGGCGCAACACAGCCTTGGCCTGGCCTGCGAAGTAATTGTGGAGAACACCCGCGCGGCCTATGCGCTGCTTTGTGCGGCGTTTCATGGCTGTGCGCATGAGAAACTTACACTGGTTGGCGTAACCGGCACCAACGGCAAAACCACCACGGCCTGCCTGCTTAAACAGATGTTTGACCACCTGGGCTATAAAACAGGGCTGATCGGCACGCTGGTGAACATGGTTGGCGATGCGGAATATCCTGCTGTGCTCACCACGCCTGACCCCTGGGAATTGCACAGTCTGTTTGCCGAGATGGTTGCCACAGGCTGCACGCACTGCTTCATGGAAGTATCCTCCCAAGCGTTGGACCAAAAGCGGGTGGAGGGCGTCACGTTTCAAGTGGGGGTGTTCAGCAATCTCACGCAGGACCATCTGGACTACCACGGCACATTTGAGAATTATCTGCTGGCCAAGCGGCAATTGTTTTTGCAAAGCGAAATCGGCATTGTTAACCTAGACGACGAAGCCGCGCCTCGCATGGTGCAGGGCACGCCCGCACGACCGGTAACTTATTCGATGAAGCGCGACAATGCAGATTATACCGCCAAAGAGATTCAATTGAGTGCAAGTGGCGTAAACTATCACTTGGTTGCGCGCAGCAACATTGGTCGTGTAGATTATCGCGTGCCGGGTGCGTTTTCGGTATATAATTCCATGGCGGCGGCATGCACAGCGCTAGAACTGGGCATTGACCTGCCGCGTATCACCGAGGCATTGGCAAAGTGCGGCGGCGTAAAAGGCCGCATGGAAGTCGTGCCTACGGACACGCCCTACAGTGTGATTATCGATTACGCCCACACGCCGGATGGTCTGGAAAATGTGATTGCGGCGATAAATCAAACGCGGCAGGGTAAGTTGATTACGCTGTTTGGTTGCGGCGGTGAACGCGACGCCGCCAAACGTCCGCTGATGGGCGAAATTGCTGCGCAGGGCAGCGACAGAGTGATTGTCACCAGCGATAATCCGCGCAGTGAAGACCCACAGGCGATTATCGACGGCATTGTGGCGGGCATAAAATCACGCACCAAATTGCACGTTGAGTCCGATCGTCGCGCGGCCATTGCCTATGCGCTGAAAAAAGCAAAGCCAGGCGATGTTGTGCTGCTGGCGGGCAAGGGGCAAGAGACGTATCAAGTGCTTGCGGATGGCAAGATTGATTTTGATGAGCGGGAAATTGTGAGAGAACTTCTGGAAGGAAGATAAAACGATGAACGGTTTTGTGGCAATGATCATTGCGCTGGTGCTGTCGCTTGGCATCACTGCGCTGTTGGGTTTTGTGCTCATTCCCTGGTTGCACAAGCTCAAGTTTGGGCAGGTGATATTAGACATTGGCCCTAACTGGCACAAACACAAGCAAGGCACACCCACCATGGGCGGCATCATGTTTATCATCGGCGTGCTGATTGCCGTGGTTGCTGCAATTGGCATGGATTTCGCGATGGGCGGACGCATGATGCAAGGCGACGGCACTGCACTGCGCCTGCTTGCAGGCGTGGGCATGGCAGCGGCGTTTGGGCTGCTGGGTTTTCTTGATGACTACACCAAAGTGGTGAAGAAACGCAATAAAGGCTTGTCCATCCTGCAAAAAAGCATCATGCAGATATTCATCATTGGCGGCTATCTGTTGGTGATGGTTCTTTCAATGCACGGACGTCCCAGCACATTGATTCCCTTTATAGGCCGTGTGAATCTGCCTGTGATTTTGTTCGTGCTGTTTGCAGCAGTGGGTATTTATGCATTTGTGAATGCTGTGAATTTTACCGATGGCATTGATGGGCTGTGCAGCAGTGTAACGGTTATCACGGGGACAGGCCTTGCTGCGTTTGCAGTGATGCGCGGGCTGTTTGGCGCGGGTGTGCTGGCGGCGGCACTCGTTGGCTGCTGCGTGGGTTTTCTGCTGTGGAATCGCCCGCCTGCTAAGGTGTTTATGGGTGATACAGGCAGCATGTTCATCGGTGGTTTGCTGCTGGCCATTGCTTTTGCTCTCGAGACTCCGGTTATACTTTTGCCCATGGGTATCATATACGTAATTGAGTTCCTTTCGGATGTTATTCAGATTGGCTATTTCAAAGCCACTGGCGGCAAGCGTGTGTTCAAGATGGCGCCCATTCACCATCATTTTGAGATGAGCGGTTGGAGCGAGAAAAAAATCGACTGGGTGTTTTGTGCCATCAATGCCGTGGGCGTGGCGATTGGCCTGGCGATTATTTATTTTGGGCTGAGTGCAATGCCTGGTTTTATGGTTTAATTGGTTAAGGGGGTAGGTATGGCAATCCCGCGTGAGCAAATGCGCAAAAAATTTACCAAAGAAAAAGTGCCATTGCGCCAGTTTTTGCTGGGCTACGGCGGCTTTGATTTCCCGTTTCTTGTTGCGGTGACCATTTTGCTGTGCGTTGGCCTTGTCATGATGTTTTCGGCCAGCTATGTGTTTGCTGCCCGCCATTTTGGTGACCCCTATCATTTTATTCGTCAGCAGGCCATGTGGGCAGTGGTTGGTTTTGCGATCATGCTGCTGGTTTCTAAAATCAACCCGAATATCCTGCGCCGTTTTGGTCTGCCGATTATCGTGCTGGTGGTGGCAGTTGGATTGCTGGTGATTGCGCTGGTGACCGGCACTGGCGGGTTTCGCCGCTGGATCACCATCCCCGGCGTGATTCAATTTCAGCCTTCCGAAGTAGCAAAAGTGGCGATCATCTGGTTTTTCGCCTACGCCATGGAGAAATATCAAAAGCCGGGCTATGCACCGGTGCGGCAAACCAGTCTGGTGCCGGGCAAGCGGTTTCATAACTGGCTTGGCCGCTGGTGGCCATCGTTTATGTATTTCATCATCCTTGCGTTGGTGGCTGGGCTTGTGTTTGCCGGCGACCATGTGTCCGGCGCGATCATCATCGCTGGCATTGGCTTCATGATGATTTTTATCGGCGAGCAGCGCATCCCGCTATTGGTCTATGCTGTGCCTGCGGTGGCTTCAGTGGGCGTGGTGGCGGCGGTGTTCAACAACCCGCACATTTTGCCCGAGCACGCTGCCGCACGCATTGTGTCCTTTCTCGACCCCGCCAGCGACCCCACCGGCGGCAACTGGCAGATTCGTCAGTCGCTGTATGCCGTGGGTTCGGGTGGCTGGTTTGGGCAAGGCTGGGGCAGATCGATTCAAAAACACTTGTATCTGCCCGAGCCGCAAAACGACTTTGTTTTCGCTATCGTAGCCGAGGAGCTTGGCTTCATCGGCGCGATTTTGATTGTGGCGTTGTTTGTCTTCCTAGTGTGGCGCGGCTTTGTGATTGCGCTGCGCACGAAAGATCGGTTTTACTCGCTGTTTGTGCTGGGCATTGTGCTGCAAGTTGGGCTGCAAACAGCGCTGAATATCGCGGTGGTCACGGGCATGGTGCCCAACACGGGCATTCCGCTGCCGTTTTTTAGCTATGGCGGCACGGCGCTGGTGGTGCTGATGGCGCAAATGGGCGTGGTGCTGGCGATCAGTCGAACGTCCAGCGAGCAAAAACTGCGAGAGATGTTCTTTAGTGGGCGAAAACGCAAGGCAAAACCCTTGCAAAATGCGTGAAGATAATGTATAATAAAAGCGGAAGGGGCGTGAGATAATGGAAATCAGCCAAGAAATCCGCGATATTGCAGAAGTGATACGCCAAGCAGTGCCAGCCGAGCAGATTTATCTGTTCGGCTCTTATGCCTATGGCGAGCCAAACGAACACAGTGACTATGATTTTTATGTGGTGATACCGGATGATTCTATGCGTTCGATGGAAGCTATGCAGCGCGCACAAGTTGCGTTATTGGCCTTGCGCAATATTCCTGCAGTGGATGTGCTTGCTAGGCACAAAAGCAAGTTTGAGCAAATGCGAGAGTGGAAAAGCACAGTTGACCAAGATGTGGCAATGAAAGGAGTGCTGTTGTATGAACGAGCGGCAGCATAAATGGCTTGAGCGTGCGCAAAAAGATATGCAGACAGCATCGCATTTGTTCTATGACCACCACCCACGGCAATTGGAAATTTTATGTTATCTGTGCCAACAGGCGGTGGAAAAGGCACTGAAAGCTTGTCTTGTTTTGTATGACGGAGAATTCCCGCTTATCCATGAATGTCGAAAATTATGCGAGCTTTGTGCGCGCCATGACACGATGTTTGAAGTGAATCTGATTGACTGCGCTAGACTAACGCCCTACGCCACACAAGCCAGATACCCTGAAAATGAGGAAATTACCGAAGAAGAAGCTCTTGTCGCCGTGCAAGCTGCGCAGCGTGTTGTGGACTTTTGTGCGACGAAAATTATGCAAAATGAGGGTAACTAGTGGACAACAAAACGATTCTTTTTGCCGCGGGCGGCACAGGCGGGCACATTAACCCTGCGCTTGCTGTGGCGGGCTTGATTCGCTACCTGCACCCGCAGGCAAACATACACTTTGTGGGCACTGCCGACCGCATGGAGGCCAAGCTGGTGCCCGCTGCAGGCTATGCCTTTCACACGATTGAGATCAGCGGTTTTCAGCGCAGCTTTAGCCCGCAAAACATCAAACGTAATCTGCTCACGGTCAAGCGTTTGCTCACTGTGGGCGGACAAGTTAACCGTTTGCTACATGAGCTGAAGCCAGACATCGTGGTGGGTTTTGGCAGCTATGTTGCCGGACCCGTGCTGCGCGGTGCCGCTAAACGCGGCATTGCCACTGCCATTCACGAGCAAAACGCCTACCCGGGCGTGACGAATAAAATGCTGGCCAACCTAGCAGACAAAACCATGCTCGCAAGCATAGAAGCAGCCGACCGCATGCAATGCAAACATCCACCGGTGACCGTTGGCTTGCCGTTGCGCCGCGAGCTACTGCATGCCGACCGCGCAATTTCACGCAACGAACTTAACCTCGATAGTCGCCCCATGGTGCTTTCGATGGGCGGCTCGCAGGGCGCGCGGGCGATTAACGAAGCCGTGGTAGACATGCTGGGTCTGCTGACCAAGCAGGGGCGCACGCATTTTCATCATGCCTATGGGCAATATGGCAAGTGGGTGCCTGAGGCGGTGCGCAAGGCTGGCGTGCCTGCTAACTGCGCCGAACTAACGTTGCGGGAATACATCGACGACATGCCGCGCTGCATGGCGGCTGCGGATTTAGTCATCGCGCGGGCGGGTGCGGCCACATTAGCCGAGCTGCAGGCTTGCGGTGTGCCCAGCATACTAATTCCCTCGCCCAATGTGACGGAAAACCATCAATATCACAACGCCATGACGATGGTGCAGCGTGGCGCGGCTGTGCTCATTGAAGAAAAAGACCTCACCCCGCAGCGTTTGGCGCAAACCGTAACTGAGCTGCTGGGCGACCCGGTCAAGCTCACCAACATGAGCAAAGCCGCGCGCGCCATGGCGGTGACGGATGCGGCGGAGCGGATATATATGGAGCTGTGTTCTTTTTTTGAAAAAAAAGAACCAAAAAAACTTTAGGCGCTTCGCGAGAGATTTTTAAAGGAGATAGCGCATGATCACAATCAAAGCACTTGTGCCTGAGCTTGCTGCCGACTATTTCGATTTTTTTGACAATCGTGCATTCACCGATGATTCCCCGTATCGATGTTATTGTCAGGTTTATCAGATGTCCAAGGCGGATGGCAAAGCATTAAAGTCAAACATTGCTGATCCCGGTCAATTGGCACGCGAACTTGCTGCGCAGCAGATTGAATCGGGCAGGCTAAAGGGCTATCTGGCCTATGTTGATGGTATGTGCATCGGCTGGTGCAACGCCAATGACCGAGCGAATTATCCTGCTAAACCGCTGCATGATGTGCCTTTTCATGCACCAGCTGAAAAACGAGAGAAGGCCGTGGTGTGCTTCGAAATTGCCCCGGAATATCGCGGCAAGGGTGTGGCAACCGCGCTGCTCGCTCGGGTGTGCGAGGACGCGAAAGCCGAAGGCTATGCTGTTGTTGTGGGCTTTCCTGTTGTGCGGGATGAACGCTATGAATGGGATTGCCTTGGCCCCGTGCGGCTATATGAAAAACTTGGCTTTGTGCAAGCGGCCAAAGCAAAACGAGATAAATCCATGGTGATGCGGAAAGAGCTGTAATCATGCCAAAACAACGCAAACGAAAACGCCGCAACCGCGTGCTGCCCCTGCTGTTAGCCTTGCTGGTGCTGGGCGGCGCGGGCACGCTTGTGTATTTTGTCGTGCTGCCGGCGCTGGGTGATTCTGGCCCGCAAACCGTGCCGCTGGATGAACTGCAACCCGCCTTCGTGCAGCAAATGGACGAGCACTGGTGGGTGATCTCCTCTTGCGGCATTGTGATGGAAGCCGCTGCCGTGCAGCCGCAACAAACGCTGCCACTGCTTGGGCGGCCGTTGATTGATCCCCAACCCGGGCAGCCTGCACAATGGCAAGGCGTGGCCACCGCGCCGCAAGATTTGCAGCAATTGCATGACGCACTGCGTGAAAGTCCGCTGCGACAGCGAGTGAGCGGCCTGCGCATGTCGGGCTATCGCTTGCCAGATTTGATTGTGCAAGGGCGCATTCGTGTGCGTTTTGGTACTGCGCTGCATGTGGGCGGCGCGCAAGATATCCCGTTGACTGACCGTTTAGCGTTAGTGGAACAAGTGCTGCGCCAGCTAGACGAGCAAAACCCAAACTACCGCGGCATACTTGATTTAAGCGTGCAGGGGCAAGTGCCGTTTACGCCAAACTGGGACACGAACTGGGTGCCGTAAATTACTTATTCAAAATTGAAAGGTGGCGTAATACCATGATGGTTCTCGACCTGTACCTTGTTCGCCACGGGCAGAGTGTCGGCAATTTGCCGGGCGTGGATGAATATGGCCTTGCGCCGGACGACTGGCCGCTCACTGAATTGGGAAAACAACAGGCGGCTTCGCTTGGAGAACACTTGTCTTCTATTGCCTTTGATGCCATTTGGTGCAGCCCCCTCGAACGCGCACAGGCCACGGCTAAAGCAGTTGCTGTGCGGCAGCCAAAGTCGATAGCAGTAAAAGTTGAACGCGACTTGTTGGAAATTCACGCTTGCGGCAGCAGTGCCCCCGAGCAATGGCACGCTCGCGCGTTACGAGTTGCCCGTGCACTGCGCGACAATCACTCTCCCGGTGCCCGCGTGCTTGTTGTGTCGCATGGTGGGTTCAATAGCCGTTTGTTGCATGCGCTGCTGGGCTTGCCTGGACTTGCGTTAAAATGCGGGTTTTTACAGAATAACACCGGGCTTTCTCGCGTTGTGATTCACAACGATGATGAACCCGATTGGGCGCGAGTTCGCTTGCATTTCATGAACAGTACCACGCATCTGTCGCCCGAACTGATAACGTGAGCTCCAGCTAAACCGCCCTCGTCCATCAAGTTTCCTCCACAAAAACCGCCGCAGAATTGCCTCCCCCCTGTCAAGCAGCGGTTGTGCCGCCTGCGGTGAATCGCGCTTAATTCTTCGCTATAATGTTTTGCTTGCATTTCTTGGCAGGACATGCTATAATATAGTATATTATACATGTTGGGGGGAACATACCCTTGTCTTTTGAGCTGATTAACGAAACAAGCCAAACCGTGCAAATCAAAGTGATTGGTGTGGGCGGCGGCGGCGGCAATGCCGTGAAACGCATGGTAGAAAGCCATGTGCAGGGCGCGGAGTTCATTGCGGTGAACACCGACCGGCAGTCGCTTGAAACCTCTTCGGCCACACATAAAATTCAAATAGGCGAACGCGCAACCAAAGGCATGGGCGCGGGCGGTAATCCTGCTATGGGCGAAAAAGCCGCCGAAGAAGATCGCGAAAAAATCGCCAGCCTGCTGCGAGGGGCCGACATGGTTTTTATCACCGCGGGCATGGGCGGCGGCACCGGCACCGGTGCAGCACCCGTGATTGCCGAAATTGCCAAGGAATTGGGCATCTTAACGGTTGGTGTGGTCACCAAACCGTTCTTGTTTGAACGCGCCAACCGCATGAACGCCGCACTTGCGGGCATTGAAAAACTTGCCCGGCAGGTGGATAGTCTTATTGTCATTCCCAATGAGCGCTTGCGCAGCCTGAGCCCCAACGGCAAGCTTTCCATCAAAGAGGCATTTGCCAAGGCCGACGAAGTGTTGGTGGACGGTGTGCGCAATATCTCCGAGCTGATTAAAGTGCCGGCTTATATTAACCTGGACTTTGCCGACGTTTGCACGGTGATGAAAGGCGCGGGTTATGCGCACTTGGGTGTGGGGCGCGGCCAAGGTGAAGATAAAGCCAAGTTGGCGGCGCAAAACGCTTTGGTGTCACCGCTGCTGGAAACACGCATCGACGGCGCAAATGGGCTGATTATCAACATTCGTGCCAGCGAAGATCTTGACTTGGGTGACGTGGACGAAGCGGTTGAAATGATTACCGCAAGCACTGATCCCAACGCGCACGTGATTTGGGGTATCTTGTTTGACCCCGACATGGACGATGAAATGATGGTGACGGTCATCGCCACAGGCTTTGACCCTGCCACGATGGAGCTGCAAGCCGCAGAAACGCAGCAGCAAGTTCGTACAGGCTTTAATAGACCACAGCGAAGCGACCAAGCCCCACCGCAAGTGGCGCGCCAGCCTGTTGCGCCAGCAGAACCTCCATCTGTATTATTACCAACAGACTTTAATAGGACACAGCGAAGCGACGGAGCCCCACCGCAGGTGGCACAGCGAAGCGATGGAGCCCCACCGCAGGTGGCGCCGCTGCCGTTGTTTGATATGCCTGATTTTGCACAGCAACAGCCTGTGGCACAACCAGCGCCTCCGCAAGTCGCTCCGCTGCCACCAAAGCCAGCACCTCCTGTTATAGAAACTCCGCAGCCAGCAGCTCCACCCATTGTACTATTCCCCAACCAGCGTGAAACCGCAGTGGACTTTACTCCCGCTGCGCCATCGCCGCAGGTGGACGATCTTGATCCCAATGTTGAGCGCGACCACGAAACCGTGCTGCAAATCATCCGCGGGCGCATTAACGCGGCCAAACAAAACGGACATTAACTTGTTGGGCGGATGAAAATCCGCCCATGTTTTATTATCATAGGAGGCCCCATGAAACTGCTTGTGCTTGACGGCAACAGCATCCTCAATCGCGCGTTTTACGGCATCAAGCTGCTGACGACAAAGGACGGCCGCTACACGAATGCGATTTTCGGCTTTTTGAACATGTATCTGGCGTTGCGTGAGCAAGCGCAGCCCGATGGCATCGCCGTGGCATTTGACGTGAAAGCACCCACCTTTCGGCATGAGATGTATAGCGGCTATAAATCGCAGCGCAAGGGCATGCCGCCCGAGCTTGCTGAGCAGTTGCCCGTGCTGAAAGAATTGCTGATCGCCATGGGGTTGTGTGTGCTTGAATGCCCCGGCTGGGAAGCCGATGATATTTTGGGAACGCTAGCGTATTCATGCGCCTTGGATAGTGCACAGCGAAGCGACGGAGCCCCACCGCAGGTGGTTTTAGCGACAGGTGACCGCGATGCCTTGCAATTGGTGAATGATCACGTGCAGGTTTGGTTGGCAAAAACAAAAGAAACCCTGCGCTACACCCCTGCTGTGGTGCAGGAGGAATATGGTCTAACACCCGCACAGCTCATTGACCTGAAAGCCTTGATGGGCGACAGCAGCGATAACATTCCCGGTGTGCCGGGTGTGGGCCAAAAGACTGCACAGGCCTTGATGATGCAGTTCGGCACCCTGGAAAATCTCTACGCCAATCTTGATGACGCAAGCATCAAAACCGGGGTGCGGGCCAAGCTGGAGAGCGGCCGAGACAGCGCGTTCATGAGCCGCGAACTGGGCACCATTGCGCGAAACGCACCCATCCCCTGCGACTTGGCGAGCTATGTGCCGCAACCGCCCGATGCCGCTAAAGTTACCCGCATGATGGCAGAGCTGGAGATGTTCAAGCTGCTAGAACGTTTGAACTTGCCGCAACCTGTAGGGGTGGCGGGCGCGCCACCCGAAACGTCAACCAGAACCATCACCGAGGAACACGACCTGCCAGCACTGCTTGCACGATTGGGCGAGCGCGTGCACCTTTTCGCGCAATTCAGTGGTGACCTGCTGGAAGGTGTAACGATTGCTGAAGCCGAACAAGATACACTGGTGTTGTGCGGCACGGGCGGTTTCTTCGACTTTATGCAAACTTTGCTGGAAAATCCCTGCGCAAAATATTGCGATGACAGCAAGGCGCTGTGGCGTTGGGCACTGCAAAACGCTGTGGCCGCGCAGAATGTCGTGTTTGACACCGCATTGGCGGCTTATTTGCTCAACCCGGCAGCTTCTGGCTATGAGGCTGTGCGACTGCTGCAAGAATATGCCTGCGATGATTTTGCTGGTCTGTGCTGCAAGCTGGAAAGTCTGCTGCGTGAGCAGGGCCAATGGGCGTTGTATAGCGAAACCGAGCTACCCCTCGCTCGCGTGCTGGCGCAAATGGAGCTGCATGGCTTTGCGGTGGACGCCGCACGCATCACCGCCTATGGCGAAGAGCTGGGCGAGCGCATTGATGAACTCACACGCGAGATCATCGAGCTGGCAGGCGGGGAATTCAATCTCAATTCGCCCAAGCAGCTGGGGGAAGTGTTGTTCGAGCGGCTGGATCTAAAGCCGCCCAAGAAGACGAAAACGGGCTACAGCACCAACGCAGAAGTTCTTGAAGAACTGCGCAGCCATCACCCGATTATCGGGCTGATACTCGACTACCGCGTGTTGCAAAAGCTCAAAAGCACCTATTGCGATGGCCTAATGAAAGTGATTGATGCCGACGGTCGTGTGCGCAGCACGCTCAACCAAACCGAAACGCGCACTGGGCGCATTTCGTCCAGCGAGCCGAATTTGCAGAACATCCCCATTCGCCGCGCAGAGGGCAGGCAAATGAGGCAGTGCTTTGTGGCTGCGCCAGGCCACAAGTTGGTGATGGCCGACTACTCGCAAATTGAGCTGCGCGTGATGGCTGCCATGGCGCAAGAAACCACCATGATTGCAGCGTTTTCGGCTGGTGAGGATATTCATACAGCAACGGCTGCACAGGTGTTTGGGATGCCGCCCTTCATGGTGCTGCCCGAAATGCGCAGCCGCGCCAAGGCGGTGAATTTCGGCATTATCTATGGCATTGGCGCGTTTTCGCTGGCAAAAGATATCGGTGTGACGATGAAAGAGGCCAAGGAATATATCGACGGATATTTCGCACACTACCCAAAAGTGCAAGCGTTTCGCCAGCGATTGATTGACCAGGCGACTGAGCGCGGCTACGCCGAAAGCTTGTTTGGCCGCCGCCGCGCCTTGCCGGAGCTTGCCAGCAGTCAGCGGCAGTTGCGGGAGTTTGGCCAGCGTGTGGCAGTGAACATGCCCGTGCAGGGCACCGCAGCGGATATCATCAAAATGGCGATGGTGCGCGTGGCCAATCGCCTTGCCAGCGAAAATTTGCAGGCACGGTTAATTCTGCAGGTGCACGATGAGTTGATCATTGAAGTCCCCACCCACGAAGCCGAACAGGTGGCTGCATTGCTTAAGCAGGAAATGGAAAGTGCGGCAGGGCTAACTGTGCCCATGCTGGTGGATGTGAAAATTAATCGCACGTGGGATAAATAGTTCACAATAATCACACAAAAAATCATTGACAAAGTTATCGGGAAATGTCATAATATAGGAGATTAGCCATGAAAGTCATTACAGGCACAGCGCGGGGCATGCGTTTGCAAACCCTGCCGGGCGAAGATACCGTGCGGCCCACCAGCCAGCGCGTGAAAGAAGCCATGTTCAGCGCAATCCAATTTGAGATTGAAGGACGACAGGTGCTTGATGCCTTTGCCGGCTGTGGTCAGCTGGGCATTGAGGCACTCAGCCGTGGAGCGGCGCACTGTTTGTTTTTGGAGCAGGACAGCCGCGCACAAAAGCTGGTGCAAGAAAATCTTGCGCATGCGCGTTTTGCTGACCAAGCTAAGCTCATGCCCGTGGATGCCGTGCAGTATATTCGGCGCACCAGCGAGCAATTTGGTGTAATTTTCCTCGACCCCCCCTTTGGCACCGGTCTGCTGCAGGAGGTGCTTCCTCTTGCTGCGGAGCGACTGGCAGCGGGCGGATTGATCGTGTGCGAAGCTCCTGCGGACGAAGCCTTGCCTGAGCTGATGGATGAGGTAGCACTGCGTCGCAGCTATCGCCATGGGCGCACGAAGGTGTGTGTTTACCAGAAAGGAGTGGTTGAATGAATCGAATATCCTCTGTGATGAATGCAAAAGAAATGCAACAATTGCGTATTTATTTGGCGCTGAAGGAAGCTGAAGAAGAAGCCGCCAGAACAACACGTTGGCTCACTCACGATGAGGTAATGGAATCAGCACGGTGTTTTGTGCAGGAGATGCGCGGCGAGAGGGAGCGCATTTGTGCTGCATTAGCGTGCAACCTGTAGGGGCGGCAATTATGCCGCCCGAAACCATAAAAATATCGTTGTTAACTCCGGGCGGCGTAATCGCCGCCCCTACATGCACAGCAAGAATCAGCTTATTGAGGTAATTTATGACCAAAGCCGTTTATCCCGGCAGTTTTGACCCCGTAACCAACGGACACCTAGAAATTATCCGTAAGGCCGCCGCGCTGTTTGACCACGTGGTGGTGCTGGTGGCCGTCAACGCTGCAAAAAACTGTACATTCAATGCGAAAGAACGCGTGCAAATGCTGCGCGACTGCACCGCCGACATACCCAATGTCACCGTGGATTCGTCTGATGGGTTGGTGGCGCACTACGCCGAGCATATGCAAGCTTGCGCCATCGTAAAGGGTCTGCGCGCCATGAGCGATTTCGATGCCGAGTTCCAGCAGGCACTGGTGAATCGCCGCCTGAACCCGCATGTGGAAACCGTGTTCATTCCCGCCGACAGCGACAACATGTTTTTGTCCTCCGGCGTGGTGAAGCAAGTGTGCGCTCTGCACGGTGACATCAGCGCGTTTGTGCCACCGCAGGCACTGCCGCAAATTATCGCAAGATTAAAAGCAAAATCATAGGATGAGGGAGAATAGTTATGGACAACATTGACCTGATGTTCACGCAAATCCAAGACGAAATCGACAGTTCCACAAAGCTTGGCCGTTCGCGCCTGGTGGATCCCAAAGTTGTGCACGACATGATTGAAACAGTGCGTGCGCAACTGCCTACGGTGATTGAACGCGCCAAAGAAATCGTGGCCAAGCGCAACGAAATTCTGGAAAATGCACGTGCCGAAGCTGAAGGTCTGCGCGAGCAAACGCATCAGTCCATCGCGCAGCGTGAGGCAACGTTTCAGGAGCAAATTGCAGAGGCCACGCAAAAGCACAAAGAACACGCCATGAGCCTGCGTGCCCAAGGCGAGCAACATGTGGCCGACGCCAAAGCCGAAGCCGAGCGGCTGCTGGCCGGGCATGAGATTACGCAAAATGCGAAAGTGCAAGCCGAACAATTGCTGCACAACACCCGCATGCAGGCCGAGCAAGAAAAAGCCGACGCCCGCCGCCGTGCCGACAAAATCGTGAATGATGCAAACGCCTACAGCAACGAGCAAATCCGCCGCACGCAAGAGTGGGGCCAGCAATACACCGGCAGCGTCAGCAGCGTGGTGCAGGAAATTGTCAACGAAGCCGAGGAAATCCTCGCGCGGTCGCTTGAGGATGTGCGCGCCACGCAAAAACGCCTGCAAACCAGCATGATGAAATCCGCCGTGCCGCCTGATTTCTATCCCGCTGATTTGCCGCTGGTGGACTAGGCGCGACGCGAAGTGTTCTTTTTTGAAAAAAAGAACCACCCCTGCGGGGAGCAGTCGCTTCGCGAATGATTCTTATAGATATGTGCAGGTGTTGCCAAGGCCTCCCCCATTGGGGGAGGAAAGCACGTCGCAGGCGTGCAGGTGGGGGCTTCGCGCAAAAACCTAGCCGCTTCGCGGGAGATTTTTAATGGGGTTAGGATAGAACACAGCGAAGCGACAGAGCCGCACCGCAGGTGCCAAGACTTACCATTGCAATGTAGCCCCCAAATTTGATAAAATGGTAGCGTATCTCATCTAAAGGAGAGTAATGATGAAGCGACGTTACCTGCGCGTGAGCGTGGCCATGTTATTGGTCGTGCTGTTTGCGTTTTCTGCCATGGCAGCAGCACAAGTGGGCTCAACCGCCGTGTTCAGGCGGCGATTTCATGCGCCGTTTGCCAGCCTTTCCACGTTCACTGCGCGTGACCCATTCACCGGCTGGCAACTGGAAAACCCACGCGGACTGCATTTTTTGTTTTTGGATTCCCCTGGCACATTGCAGGCCTTTTGCGTGCAAAAAGGCATGACAATTTACGACACCGGGCAAATCACTCGTGTGGCGCGTGCGTTTAATGACCCGCTGTTTAACGGTTTATCGGCCGTTGCGCGTGAGAACATACTGCGTGTTGCGCTGTTTGGTCATCCCAATCGCACGCCTGCACAGTTGGGAACAACCACGCAAAATGCCCAAGCTGCCACGCAAATTCTGCTGTGGGAAAGCCAGCTGGGCTTTCGTGATGCGCAATTTAACCGCACAGACAATCGCTTGCACAATGCCTACTTTGCAGGTGGAAATATGGCGGCAGTGCGTGCAGTGGTGGAGCGCATTGAACGCGACATTGTGCAATATCTGCGCAGGCCAATGCTGCCTACGCAGCTGCAATTTAGCTACCACGACGGGCATTACATCGCTCTGTTCGTCGAGCCTGTTGGTGTACCCCTAGCAATTACCGGCGCGACCCCCGATGGCATCGCCATCACGCGTGAAGGCGACCAGGTAATGCTGTTTACCACACGGCGGCCAACGCATGGCGGCATGCTCACGCTTGTGCGCACGGATATTCCTGCGGCACGTGTGTACGCGCTTGGCCCGCCGCTCATTTGGGTTGACCCTGCACGGCAGCTTCTCAATCAATTGCTGTTCACTGGCGTGCAGCCGCGCGGCCAGTCGTTTCAAGTGCAAATTAATGCGCCCGTGCCGGAAACCACCACGCAACCCACGACTACAACTACGATAACGACAACCACTACCACGCAAGCAAGCACGACAACAATGCAACCCAGCACAACTGCAGCACAAACCACCACAACCGGGCATAGTTCCACCACGGCGACGCATACTACTACCACGACCACTACCCGCACAACCACCACAACACGCCCTCGCACAACGACCACACAAGCCACCACCACGCAGTCAACGACCACCACAACGCGCCCAGGTGATTTTCCGCAAACGGGTGACAACTTGCCCATGGCTGGGCTGGTGATATTCGGCGTTGCGGCAACTGGCGCGTGGCTGCTGCGCAAAAAGGATGATAAATCTGATCGATAATCCCTGGGTGTTGCCACCCATCCCGCCTGACTATGATCACGCCAGCCGCCGCTTGTGTCGTCTGGGTTACTTCGTCATTGTTTGGGCACCCGACAAAGAATTTGTGAAAACAGTTAAGTTTCTGGCACATCATTGGCATCCAGACAAAGAGTGACCTAATCAAAATAACAAATTCCACCCTGTGAATAAATCAAGGTGGGATTTTTTTCGTAAAGAGGCAACAGCCGCAAGAGAGTGTGTGAAAGCTCTTGCGGCTGTTGCATGATATAGGCACAAACCCTTCAACAGATTGTGCATGAAAAAAGCATTAGAAAACGATTGGCGGAGCAAGGGTGACGATTGTCCAAGTCCACCAATGTGTTGTGGTAGTTGCTGGCGCAGTGGTTGTTGTGGTTGAAGTTGTAGTAGTTGTTGGCGCTGACGTCGTCGTTGTTGCGGGGACAGTAGTTGTTGTAGTCGTCGTGGTTGTCGTTGTGGCTGGGACAGTGGTCGTTGTCGTTGTGGTCGTTGTCGTTGGTGGCGCGGTTGTAGTGGTTGTGCTAGTCGTTGTTGTTGTAATTGCGGTTGTAGTGGGACGCGTGGTGGGCGTGCCCAAGTTGATAAACCAATCAGGCAAAACAATGGGGCCGCGCGTGGTTGCGGTGGTAGCCATTGCTGTGGTTGCCTGCGTTGCAGTTGTTGTGGCAGCGGATGTTGTCGTTGTGGTGATGGTTGCGTTGGTCGTTTCCACAATGGGCTCGGCAGTGGTTTCAGGCGGCTCGGTGGCCAGCAATGTTGTGGTGGTTGGCACGGTGGTTTCCACCACCATGGTGGCTGCCGCGGGGATATCATTATAAGGTGTTGCTTCTTGCGTTTGTTGGCGATAAACAGCCACGCCGCCCACAAGCAACCCGCCGGTTACCACAACGGCGGCAACACAAGCTGCCACAATGCCAGTGATGGATGCGCCAGCGGCGGCAGTGGTTGCACCAGCAGCAGCAACGCCAGCTGTGCATGCAGCAGAGGAACTCGCAGCACTTGCAGCACCAGCGGCACCCGCGCCTGCGCCCACAGCGGCTACGCCTGCACCCGTTAAACCGAGTATCACAGGCAAGCGATCGCCGGGGTCGTTCTCCAGGCCCAAACCTTGCAGCACTTGCACCAGCAGCGGGATGGGCACCACGGCGTACAGCGCAATGCCTTTGTCTTGCGCTTGTGCGAGCATGTCCGCCAGCTTTGTGCGCGCGCGGTGTAATCTGCTCTTCACTGTGCCTTCGGGCAACGCAAGCGTTTGCGCCACTTGTGCCACTTCCATGTCGTCATAGTAGCGCATGAGCACCACAAGCCGCTGGTCTTCGGGCAACTGGGCAATCAACTGCGCAACCAGCGCTTTTGCCTCGGCTTTGTCATAGTTTTCACTGGGCAGCAGGTCGGTGTCAGTTTCTTCTTGCCAATACATGGCATTGTCGTCGCTATAATCCGCAAAGCTGTCGGGACGCTTGCGGGAAATGTAGTTCTTGGCTTGGTTTGCCACAATCTGCGAAAGCCACCCGGCGAAGGCTTCCGGTTTTTCCAGCGTGTCGATTTTCTGCCACGCTTTGATGTAGCTGTCTTGCAGGATATCCTGCGCGTCGTGTTCGTTTTTCGTGATGGAAATTGCCACGAACCAAGCCCGTTGCCGGGTGAGGTGATACAGCTGCTGGAATGCCTCGGCATTACCCTGTGCAGCTTGCAGTGCCAGAGTGGGGATGAGACGATTATCGGTCATTGGGACACCCCCCGATTGTTTTCTCGTTGCGCTGAACCCACCAATTGCATCATGTGTTCATCCACCTTGGGTGGTATCTCACACTCTGCAGCTGCTTCATTCAACGCCGCGCGAATCAATTCGTCCAGCACTCGGGTTCACCCCCTCAACATAACTAAGACAGCTGAGCCGGGTGCTGGGTTCCATGTTTTTGTTATTTTTTTGTCGTATTTATGAAATAATTTCCTCACTGAAATTTTATGAGGCTATCATAGCACGGCGAAGTGATATAAAACGCGGCAGCCTAAGGCAGACTGCCGCGTTGTGTGATTATTTTGCGATTTCGCTTGCGCGGCTTTCGCGGATGAGGTGCACCTTGATTTGACCGGGATATTCCATGTCTTTTTCGATTTTTTGGGCAATGTCGCGCGCGAGCAGCACCATTTGGTCGTCGCTGATTTGGTCGGGCTTGACCATGATGCGCACTTCGCGCCCGGCTTGCATGGCAAAACTGGTGTCTACCCCTGCGAAGGACTGCGTGAGCTCTTCCAGTTTTTCCAAGCGTTTGATATAGTTTTGCAGGTTCTCACGGCGCGCGCCGGGGCGTGCCGCGCTCACGGCATCAGCAGCCTGCACCAAACAAGCGATGATGCTGCGGGCTTCCACGTCGCCATGGTGCGCTTGAATGGCGTGCACCACATGCTCGTTTTCTTTGTATTTACGTGCGAATTCCACGCCAAGCTCCACATGGCTGCCTTCTTGCTCGTGGTCTAAGGCCTTGCCGATGTCGTGCAGCAAACCTGCGCGCTTGGCCAATTTCACGTCTGCGCCGATTTCTGCGGCCATTAGCCCGGCGATATACGAAACTTCAAGCGAGTGATTCAGCACATTTTGGCCATAACTGGTGCGATAGCGCAGCTTGCCCAACAGTTTCACGATTTCGCCGTGCACGTTGTTTACGCCGGCCTCGATGAGCGCGTGCTCGCCGGTTTGTTTGATGGTGGCTTCCACTTCGCGCTTGCATTTGTCGTAGAGTTCTTCCACGCGTGCAGGGTGAATACGGCCGTCAACAATGAGTTTCTCCAGCGTGCGGCGAGCGATTTCACGGCGCACGGGGTCAAAGCAGCTCACCGTGATGGCTTCGGGTGTGTCGTCGATGATCAGGTCAACGCCGGTGATGGTTTCAAGCGTGCGAATGTTGCGCCCTTCGCGGCCGATGATGCGGCCTTTCATTTCGTCGCTGGGCAGGGTAACCACGCTCACGGTCGTTTCTGCGGAGTGGTCTGCCGCGCAGCGCTGAATGGCCGTGGCGATGATCTCTTTGGCCATGGAGTCGCTTTCATCGCGCGTGCGTTGCTCAAAGTCCATGATGCGCACGGCTTTTTCGTGGTCAAGCTCGTGCTCAAGTTCTTGCAGCAGCTGTTGCTTGGCTTGCTCTTGGGTTAGCCCTGAAATGCGCTCAAGCAAATCAAACTGGCTGCGTTTCAGCTGCTCTGCTTCTTCAATAATCGTGTCGGCATGCTTGTGCTTGTCCTGCAGGGCATCTTCTTTTTTCTCTAGGTTGGTTGAACGCTTGTCCAATGTTTCTTCGCGTTGGTCAATGCGGCGTTCTTGACGCTGCACTTCGGCGCGGCGTTCACGCAGTTCGCGGTCGGCTTCCTGCCGTTGGCGGTGAATGTCATCTTTGGCTTCGAGAATAGCCTCTTTTTTCTTTTGCTCGGCCACGGCCAATGCACTGTTGAGAATGCGTGTGGCTTCTTGTTCGGCAGAACCAATTTGTGTTTCGGCGGTGCTTTTGCGATTGTTGTAGCCCATGCGATAAAAGAGGAAAATCAATCCGGCCGCCAACAAGATGAGAATGCCCAAAACAATGAAGAAGACCCAAGCGTCAATGGGGGGGATTCCGGCGGTGCCTTCGGCTGCGGCGGCCGCAGCAAGTTGTTGTTGCAAATAATCCAACGCGTCTGTGGTGTATTCCATCATGGGGAAAGTATAACTCCTATTCATATAGTATATATGGTTGAACGCTGCGCCAAGGGCAGCTAAAATCAGCCAACATATAGTATACTATATTTGAGCGAGCTTGTCAAGAGGCTAGATGAAATTTGTGAGAGATGAGAAATCCCCCTTGACAAATCCCCATAACCGTGGTATAATGAGGATATCAAGGGGGGGGGGGGGCGCGTTGCTAGCTAACGGCAGTTTCCTCGCATGAAAAGAACTAACCGCTATCCACTATGGCAGGAGGGAGCGGTTAGTCTTTTTTATTGCGTTTGTCGTCTCGTGCTATCAAAAACAAAATAATTGCCATGATAACTAAGTATTCCATACGCTCACCCCCTTCCGTTGGCCAATAAACCAACTTCAAGAGGAAACTAGACCAGCACCACAACGCTCAACGCCAACCATAGTTTATCACATAAATATTCGCTTGTCAATCAATTTCTTGGAAATCGTAATTTGACATCCGCTTTATAATATGTTAGAATAAAAGCATGAATAAGTCATTTTTGCTGCGTCGCAGGTGGGGCTTGCTGTTTCTGAATGTAACGGCTGGGCTTGCGCTTGCGCCATTTATCTACTGGGACGGCATTTTTATGCGCGTGATGCTCAGCGCAGCACCCGACGGCGCAACGCTGTTGGGGTTAACCGTCCTCGCGGGGCTGGGCAACCTGCTACTGTTGCTGTTTGCTGCAGTTGTGATGGGGGGCTGCATGCATGCACTGCGCGGCGTGATGGCCGACAGCACAGCATTTTTGCCCGCCGAATTTATGCGCGGGCTGCGTCGCACGGCCAAAACTTCGCTGGTGGCAGGGGCGTTGATTGCGCTATCGCTGTTGGTGATGCGTGCAGGGCTGGTGAATCTCTACACCCAGCCGCCACTGCCTGCGCCATGGCGACCCATACTAACTATCATGCTGGCATTGCAGCTGTTGATTATCCTGCCGTGGGCTTTGCTCATGTTTTGTCAACCTGAAGGCCTGCAATGCCGACCGTTGCATGCTTTTTCTGCTGCTGCAAACCAGCTGTTCCGTCAACCATTGCTCTTCGGTTTATTGCTGTTGCCTGCGATGTTGCCGGTGTTGTTTTTCAGTTTTCAGCGGCCTTGGGCAAAGTTTATTGGGCTGTTTTGCGTCATGTTTTTTTTGCTGGTGCCGGTGATGATGCGTTGGCAAAAATCCGTGCAGGCACACACGCTCACCCCGCAAACACCGCGAAATTACTGGCATTTTCTTGTGCTTGCGGTATTCGGCGTCGCCAGCACAATCGCGCTTATCGTGCCTGGGCTAGGGCACGGTAGTGTGGTGCGCACCACGCTGGGCGAAACATGGGCATTCCTGCTGCGCCAAGTGACCCTCGAAGCCGACAACACCACCGTGCGCAGCCTGCTTTCATCCAGCAGTGTTTGGCCGTGGATGGCAGCTGCATTGCTGGGCACGGCGTGCTTGATTCTGGTTACCTACACTTGCGCGTGCTATCGTTTTCGTGGGCGTGGATTGATTTTTTTCACAGCGGTGGCACTGCAGTTGTGGCCCATGTTGTCGCGTTATTCTGCGCTGGAGCAACTGCTGCGCAGCATGGATTTACCCGTGCAACCTGTGGTGATCATTGCGGCTTGGGCAGGGTTCTATCTGCTCGCCTCATTGATGTTATACCGCAAGTTTGCGCGCATGCGACCCAAGTTGCAGCAACGCCGCTGCCAAGAAAAATATCCCGGCGCGCGGTTGTTTTTTTACTATGCCTTCCCACGTGCTCGCCTTGCGGTGATTGCGCTGGTGTTGCTCACCACGCTCGGCGGTTGGCCGGATATTCTGGCACCGTTTTGGCACATGCAGGAGCTTGGCGCGTTTTCGCTGGTTGAGTTTATTGCAAGGGCAATTTAACGTTGACATGTGCGCAGTGTTGTGGTAAAATATAACTTGGTTGCAGTCCGTGGACGATGAGCTTCGGGCGGCGGCAGTCGGTGAAAAATCGCGGTGTTTGTCGGCCTGATTTATCATGCAACACCGTAGCTTCCCTGAAGTCTTTTGACGAAAGGGGGTGAAACCATGTGGGATATTATCAGTGCAGTTGCGCAAATGTTAATTGTACTTATCGCCTTGGCAGATTTGCTCTTACGTGCTTTTCGGCATAAAAAGAACTAGCCGCTCTCTCCTCGTAAAAGTTAGCGGCTAGTACGTTACCACAGGGGAGGTTGACCCGTCTGCAACGCGCAACCCTCTTGGTAATTCTATTATACACCGACAATACGGAATTGTCAAGGGGTTTTTGCGAAGAATCGTGCAATTCACATTAAACAATAGGAGAATAAACATGAACATCCTCGTCACTGGCGGCATGGGCTACATTGGCTCGCACACCTGTGTGGAGCTACTGCAAGCCGGGCACAATCCCATTATTTTAGACAACCTATACAACAGCAATGTGACTGTGTTGGACAAAATCGCCGAAATCACAGGCAGTACGCCCGTCTTTGTGCAAGGCGACATCCGCTGCCGCAACACGCTCGATAAGCTGTTCGCGCAGCACAAGATTGATGCGGTTATTCACTTTGCTGCGTTAAAGGCTGTGGCCGAAAGCGTGCAAAAGCCACTGGAATATTATGACTGCAACGTCACGGGTACGCTTGTGCTGTTGCAGGCAATGCAGGCGGCGGGATGCAATACATTGGTATTCAGTTCGTCAGCAACAGTATATGGCAGCGAAAATATTGTGCCGTTTTGTGAGGATATGCCCGTGGGCACAGCGACAAATCCATATGGCAGCACAAAAATCATGATGGAACGCATTCTGCAAGACATGGCTGTTGCCAACCCGGACTGGAAAATCAGCCTGTTGCGTTATTTTAATCCCGTCGGCGCACATCCCAGCGGCAAGCTGGGTGAAGATCCCAACGGCATTCCCAACAATCTCATGCCGATTATCACCCGTGTGGCACAAGGGAAAATGGAAGAATTGCTCATCACCGGCAATGATTATGATACACCGGACGGCACCGGTGTTCGCGATTATATCCATGTGGTTGACCTAGCCCTCGGGCACCTGAAAGCTCTGGATAAAGTGGTGCAAACGCCCGGTTGCGGCATCTATAACCTAGGCACAGGCAAGGGATTGAGTGTGCTTGAGCTGGTGCAAGCTTTCGAAAAAGCATCTGGACTCACCCTGTCCAGACGTTTTGCACCGCGTCGCCCCGGCGATATTGCTGAAAGTTATGCTAACGTAGACCGCGCTGCCAAAGAGCTTGGCTGGCAGGCGAAACACAGCTCAGCAGAAGAAATTTGCCAAGATGTGTGGCGTTTTGTCGAAAAATGTGGATAATTTTAGAAATAATGAAAATAAGGGCTTGCATTGTTGAAATAAGTATGCTATAATTGGGATTGCATGTTATCTAAAAAGACAGAATAATCATGTATAAGCCTGAATAATCATGCAAAAAAATCGTTGAGAGGTTTAATCTGTGATGAAAAAGAAACGTAGTTTTATTGTGCTCGCAGCATTGGTGCTGGCGCTGCCGATGGTTTTGTTTAGTTGCACAGCCTGTGGAATCTTTGGTGGCGGCAACAACGACAATGACAATGATAACGACATTGACGAAACGTATTGGTGGGGCGAAGACAACTGGCACGATTTTGTGACAGATGCTAGCGGCAATCGTGTGACTGACTCTCACGGTAATTTTATCACCCGTCCGCCGCAAAACAATGGCCTTGATGGTTATCGCTTTGTGACCAACTCTGCTGGTCACCGCGTAACAGATAGCCAAGGCAACTATCTAGTGTACCCGCCCAATGGGCACACCGACGCTCACGGCAACCCCCTGCCGGGCGGCAATCAAACTGGCGTTGGCGCAGCCACCAATCCACCTCAGGGCAACAATAATAACCCTGGTGGTAATAATCCCGGTGGCAACCAGGCAGGCAACACGACTACCACCACCACGCGCCCGCCCACAACGGTAGCGACCACAACAGCAGCAACAACGACCACCACAGTCACTATTCCAGTGCAGAATGTGAGCATCGGCCCCGCTAACATGTCTCAGTTGCCGGTTGGCGGCAGCGGACAAATCACAGCAAATGTTACACCGCCAAATGCCACAAATCGAACAGTGGAATTTCGTTCAGACAACCCAACGGTGGCTACGGTAAATCCATCCACCGGTGAAGTCACTGCGGTGAATCCCGGCAACACCGTCATTCGCGCATATATCGACGGCCAACGCCAAGCGTCCATGCCGGTTACTGTGAATCCCGTGGTGAATATTGTTGGTCCCAACACGGTTGCCGATGCCGGCACGATCACCCTGCAGGCACGTGACCAAAACAACAACTTGCACACCAACGTCACGTGGAGTGTGAATCCTACTACCTGGGCAACCATTACGCCGGGCAGCGGCACGGCTTCAGTCACCGGGCGGCGTCCCGCTGGCTGGACAGGCGGGGAAGGCAGCGCGGTCGTTACCGCTAGTGTAACGGTCAACGGTGTCACAACCACCGTCACTCACCCGCTGACGGTTACCGGCTAATCTTTCTCTTGGGAGGCGAACGCATGTTGAAAAAACACTTGTTGCGTGCAGCAGCTGTGCTGGCTGCATTGGCGATGTCGGCTGTGTTTGCGGCTTGCGGCACCAATGTGAACGTGCTGGAAGTGGAAACCACAACCGAGTTCACCACCACCACCGTAACCAATGCCGACGGGGTAACGGTGCTTTATCAAACCACCACGATTCCCGTGATGCCCACGCGCCCACCTGCACCGCAAGCTCCATTGGCACCGGGGCAGGGCGGCGGCACAACGGCGGTGCAAAACACCATCCCACCGGTTCATGTAGATCCCAACCTGACTTTCCCCAATCAAGGGCCGCTCAATATCACGTCTATTCAGATTATGGGCATCGATCGCGTGGGCACCTCTGCACCGTTTGTGATACAACAGGGCCGCATTGGCACGCCCGACGAACAACCGCAGCGGCAAGTGGTGGTGCAAACGAATCATGCGCACGCGCGTTGGGGCACAGATTTCACCATCACGTCCTCCAACCCCAGCGTGATTCAAGCGCCGTTTCATGGGCTCATTCGCGCGCTTGCGCCCGGCACGGCTACCCTCACGGTGCGCTCGGTCAGCAACCCTAACGTGAGCCAAAGCATCACCGTTACGGTGCGGGCACCGGAATAATGCTTAATGCTTAATGCTTAATGAATTGCATAACTAAATCCCTCAGCGCGGACGAAACTTTCGTCCATGCTGAGGGTAATTTTTTAGATAATTAAGCATTTAGCATTAGGCATTAAGCATTACAACAAAGTGTCCAGCAGCAGCAGCCCCACCACGCCCGGTGCGCCGCCAATTGCACTCACACCCAGCGTAAGAAAGTTGATGCTCAGCTGTGTGCCAGTGAGCAAGCCCACAACATTCACGGCATACAAAGCCGCCACACCCGAAAGTGTGGTTAGCAGCAGATTGCGTAGCAAGCGTTTGCTGCGCAGCATCATCAGCAGCACAGCAAGCACTGCGCCGCCAGCTAAGGCATACAGAACAATTTGCAGTTGAATGGTCATGGGCTGTCCTTTCTGTTCTTTTTTGAAAAAAAGAACCAAAAAAACTTTTTGTCGCTTCGCTGTGCTTTATCCTAGGCACTGCGTTTGAGTCGCGCTTTGCGGTGGATTTTCATAGGGACGTTGTAGGTGTTGCCAAGGCCTCCCCCGCCGGGGGAGGAAAGCGCGTCGTAGACGTGCAGGTGGGGGTTGTTCAAAAGAACCAAAAAACTTTTTCGTCGCTTCGCTGTGCTTTATCCTAGGCACTGCGTGTTGGCTGCTTACGGCGTGTCTTCAAATGCGTAACTTGCCCCAAAATGAAAACTATCGTCAACATGTAGGGGTGGCTTGCAAGCCACCCGGGCAAAAATACTGGCTTAAGCTGTTATCTCGGGCGGCTTGCAAGCCGCCCCTACATGCTGATTTTAGGCGCTTCGTATATTTGAAGACAACGCCCTAGAGGAAACGCACAAAATCTACTCAATCCATCGCTCCGGTGTTGTTGTGGTGATGGGCAATTCGGCGGCTTCCATCTGCAATTTGCGCGCCTGACGAATGAGATGGCGCTCGCGGCGCTCCAAGGCTTCTTTTTGAAAAATCGCGGCTTCAACGAGATCCTCGTCGCTTTCCATGGCAAAATAACTTTGCGCAGCGGCCAACTGGTGGCGCACATCGCGCAGCTGAGCGATGATGTTTTCTTGCGGTGTGGGTTGAGTTGTGGTTTCGCTTTTTGGCTTTCTACGAAAAAATTGCTTCATACTTTGTCCTCCTTTTATATTACTATAGCTATTTTGCCGCAAATATGCTATACTTAATCAAGAAAATGATTTTGGAGGACAACGATGCAACAGATTTACCCCATGAAATTGGCCCCGCACGTGGTTACGCCCATTTGGGGGCGCGAAACTTGGGTGCTCAGCACACACGCAAACGGCAGCTGCACCGTGCAAAACGGCGCATATGCGGGCATGGATTTTGCGCAGCTTTATCGCGAACAACCAGGGCTGTTTGGCAATGCGTGCGCAGGCCGAGACTTCCCAGTGCTGGTGAAGTTCATTCACGCACGCGATGATCTATCCATTCAAGTGCACCCGCGTGATAGCGACACCCATGTGCTCGCCCCCGGTGAAGCCGGCAAAACTGAATGTTGGTTCATTCTACATGCCGAGCCCGGTGCTAAGCTAGTGATGGGTTTTCAGCATGCAATCACGCCTGAGCAGTTCGCGCAATCAATTGAAGATGGCTCTCTGCTCAAGCACACTGCGCAGCTGCCTGTGCAAGCGGGGGACTTCTTTCACATTCCTGCGGGCACGCTGCACGCCATTGGCGCGGGGATTACCCTCGCTGAAGTTCAGCAAAACTCCGACACAACCTATCGCGTGTTTGATTACGGCCGTCTGCAAAATGGGCAGCTGCGCGAGCTGCATGTGGCGCAAGCCAAAGCGGTGACTGATCTCGTGTCCTACACCGCCCAGCCAAGCGATGAGTATTTCACGGCGCGGCGTGTGCGCAACCCGCAAGGCGTTGCAGGTGAAAGCAGCTTTGTTTCGCTGGTGGTGCTGCAGGGCGAGGGCACACTCACCTGCGCAAATCAAGAGCCCATGTCCATTGCTGAAGGCGACAGCATCTTCCTGCCTGCGGGGCTGGGGGCTTACGCTGTGCAGGGTGATTGCGAAATTTTACTCACGCATGTATAAGCCATAAAAACACCACCCATACTCTTGGTACTAAGCCAAGAGAGGGCGGTACATATTATGACAAAGAAAATCTGGCGTGTGGTGGCAGCGATGGCAGCCATTGCTTTTGCAACAAGCCTAGTGAGCTTTCACGCGCGCAGCGCGGGCATTAGGCAAGAGGTGCTGCGCCTTCATGTAATCGCTAACTCTGACTGCGACATTGACCAACAGGCCAAGCTGCATGTGCGCGACGCGCTGCTGGCGCAAGGTGATGCGCTGTTCTATGCCAGCAGTGACATCTCGCAGGCCGAGCAAGCGGTTGCCCTGCGCACCACAGAACTCGAGCACGCGGCGCAACAGGCTTTGCAAGCGCTTGGGTTGAATCATCCCGTGCGGGTGAGCGTGGGCACGGCGTTCTTCAACACGCGCAGCTATGGCGCGCTTACCTTCCCCGCCGGGCGATACCAAGCCGTGCAGGTGCATATTGGCGAAAGCATCGGCGAAAACTGGTGGTGTGTGATGTTCCCGCCGCTTTGCCTGCCAGCTGCCATGCCGCGTGAAAGCCTGACGCTCGATGCAGTGCTCAGCGACGGACAAATGCGTGTGGTAGAAAGCAACCCGCAGTTCGACGTGCGCTTTCGCATTGTGGAGCTCGTGCAAGAGCTGCTGGAGTGGATACGTGGTTAGCGATTCTCGTGTAGGGGCGGCTATTAGCCGCCCGATTCTCTTTTGCGTGTCATCAAAGTTCACGGACGGCAAATTGCCGCCCCTACACGCGGCTCTGCGTGAACAAACAGTCCCCCTGCGATGATTGCAGGGGGTTGCAAGTTAACCAAGATTCAGAAACCTTAAAACGGCGTCAACACCGCCAAAAGCCCAAAAAACGACAACAATTGTCGCCAAAACAATAAGACTCCATATAAGGTGACGCCAATAATTGTTATATACCTCAATGCGATAAACTGCGATGAAACCACCATCCTCTGCTGTCGCGGTGATGTATGCCGTACCTGTACGGAGCGCCGCCACGTGAACGGGTGTATTATTAAAATCCGTAATGGGAGGGCTTAAAAGCGTAGACATATGGTCGTCAGTAATAAAATTCACCACATTGGGGTTGCTGGTTGTCCAATGTATTCTGCGGTTGCTCGCGTTGCTCGGCAAAACGCTTGTGCGAAGCTGTTGTGTAACACGAAAGCGCTGACCGAAATTAGTTTGCTCGTGCACGCCATTGCGAATATTCATGCGCGTACTGTTGCCAACAACGGAAAGTATGCCGGTTACCGGAATGGTATTGGTAGCTTCTTGTGCAGACGAAGAAAGCGTGAGCATGAATACCACAGACACACACGCCAACACTACGCTTAGAACTCGCTTTAACATAGTATCATTCCCCTTAAAAATATTTACCCGTCCATTATATATATATATATATGAAGTCAAGCCTTTTTGGCAAAATAATTTAAGTTTGTGCAAGTTGACGAAAAAAATCCCCCGTGCAATTTGCAGGGGGTAAATTTTTCGGTTAATTACGCATTATGAATAACCACACCTTTTTTGAGGATGATGTTGGCGTAAAGCTCGCACTCACCGGTGGCAACAATGGCATAGGCTTGCGCGGCGCGTTCATAGAACTCATAACGCTCCAGCAGCGCCACGGGGCGGTCACCATCGCGGCGCAAAATGCACTTGCTATACTCCTGCCAAATGGGTGGACGCACGTCGGGGTCGCCGGTGTTCATCAGCACCACGGGGCATTCCACGAAGGTGTCAAGGGGCAAATACATCAGAATGGCATCCAACAAGGTGGGGATATTGCTGTTGTCGGCACGCACCAGCCGTTGTGCTAGCGACGCAGCAGGGAAGTTCGCGTCGGCCAGAACGATTTCGTCGCCGTGGCCCATTTCGGCAATGACTTTCAGTAGCTCGGGCGAAAGACAGGGGGGAATGTGTTTGAGCATAGTGCACCTCTTTTGTTTTTGTGGTTATATTTATGCATGCGGGATTGTAGATATTCGCACGACATGCTTTGTGTTATTTTGCAGCAATTCGCGCAGGTTTTCAGGGTATACCGTCATACCGCCGAGTTTTTCCAACGGCACCCAATGAAAGCGCAAGTGCGGTGCATCTTCTGCGCCATGGAAATCACCCTGCGGCAATGGCTCGTGCGCATGCAGATGAAACATCAGCGCAACTTGTTGAATGGCCTTGCCCTGCCAAGTGTAAAAATTTTCTTCCGTCCAAGCGAGTTCGCCCACGGTGATATCAAAGCCGGTTTCTTCTCTAAATCTGCGCGCAAGGGCTTGTGCGGCTGTCTCGCCAAAGCGCACTTGCCCGCCTGGCGTGGCATAACCGCAATCAGCGTACTCTTCTCTAGTATCACTTTGCAGCAATACGCAGCCGTTGCGCGCCAGCACACCTTGGGTGCGCAGTGAAAATCTGCCGTCAAAACGCGTGAGAAAGGCTTCGTCGCTAGCAGTCATCAGCTCGTGCTCGCTGATATTGAGCACTTTGCAGATAGCTGAAATAATGGTGATGTCGGGGTAGGTGACACCGCGCTCCCATTTGCTCACGGTGGTGGGCAGCACGCCCAATTGGTCGGCCAGTTGCTCCTGCGTGAGCGAAAGTGCGTTGCGTTTTTCTTTGATGAATGCCGCGAAATTGTTTTTGTTTGTCATGATATCATCTCCTTTGCAACGATTATATCATGCGTGGGTGCGGATTGCAATGGCTGGGTGGGCTACTCGTGTAGGGGCGGCTATTAGCCGCCCGTGATTTTTATGATGGTCTAAGAGAAGGCTCGGGCGGCAGGTTGCCGCCCCTACACGCGACTCACACCACTTCCTCCAAGCAAAACTTGCCGTCATACGCAGGCTCGCGGTCAACCCACATGCCATTGGTAAAGTCGGGCACAGGCACAGGCGCACCGCCCATGGCCACGCTTTGCTCGCTCAGGCAGGTCACAACCATCCATGCTGCCGTATCATACACGTCAATGGGCGGTTTTTCGCCGCGCGCCACAGCATCCACGAACGCACACAGCACAAGATAATCCATGCCGCCGTGACCGCCTGCGTGCTGCGCTTGATCGTGATAGGCTTTCCACAGCGGGTGCTCATATTCTGGCAGATATTTGTCAAATTGCTCCCACTCGTGATGTGGTGAGCGGCCGTCGATGTAAATGGCATCGTTAAACGGCGCTTCGCGATAGCAAGCACGTGTGCCGGATAATGCATAATTTCGCGAATACGGCCGCGGCAGGCTGCAATCATGCACCAGAGTAATCGTCTCGCCGCCTGCGCACTTGATGGTGGTGGTGACGATATCGCCGCAGGCAAACTGCGCATTGGCTAAGTAGTACTCCGGCCCTTTTTCGCGCAGAATGAACTCATTCAACCCGCGCGCTTTGCTGGCCACGCTCGTCAACGTTAAGAATTGGTTGCCGCGATTGATGCGCAGCAATTTTGCAATCGGTCCAAGCTGATGGGTGGGATAAAGCTCACCGTTGCGAGCAAGAAAGTTCGGCAGGCGGCCGTGGCGATTCTCTTTGCCATAGGCGATTTCGTCGCGCAGGTCGTGGCGATAGCCGCCCTCGCAGTGCACCACTTCGCCAAACACGCCCTGCCGCACCATGTTGAACAGCGCCATTTCCTTGCGGTCAAAGCAGCAATTTTCCAGCAGCATGCAGAACTTGCCTGTGTCTTCGCTGGTGCGCACCATTTGCCAGCATTCTTCCACGCTGGCTGCGCCGCCCACTTCAATGGCGACGTGGCAGCCTGCGTTCATGCAATCCACCGCAATGCGTGCATGAGTAATCCACGTGGTGCAGCATAGCACGGCATCAAGTTTTTCTTTGGCCAGCATGTCCTCGTGGTCAAGATAAACGTTGGGTGTGGTGCCAGTTTTTTCGTGCACAAGTTTGGCGCCTGCGTCGGCGCGGTCATCGTAAATATCACACACGGCGGGCACCACCACGCCGGGGATGCTGAGCATTTCGCCCATGTTGCACATGCCGCGGGCGCTCAGCCCAATGCAGCCAATGCGGATTGGGTTGGTCATGAAATTCTCCTTGACAAAAACGGATAATTATGTTATGATACTAGCGAGGGTTGGTGCTGTGCGCAACTGGCTGGCTTCTCTACCCTCGCATGCTAATTGTATATTGCAAGAAGTAACCGCCCGAGTTTACTAGGCTCAGGGGCGGTTACTTCTTTCTGCGGGTATCGCTGGAGTCGAGGTAGCGCGTGGCTACAATTAACAAAACCAGTAAGTACACGAGAAAGTCAAAGTTCATAAGCTCTCACCCCCTTTCGGGCGCGAGGAAGCAACCGCCGTGGCGCACAGCACCAATCTTATTATACAATAAACAACAACGCATTGCAAGAATTATTTCTGCGTTGTGTTAGCAAAACACGAGCGAATTTCTCCGCTCGTGTTTTTATGTTTCGTCAAGTTGCAGGTTGTCCATGGCATAAAACAAACACTGCACCACAAGTTGATTCAACGAAAGCTTGTGCTGTGTGGCTAGTTTCTCCATGCGCTCCAGCAGTTCTTTGGGGATGCGAAAAGTTTTACTTTCGCTGTCGTAGCCCTTTTGTATCTTGAACACGGCACGCACTCCTTTTTGATTTAATTATGCACGTATTTCGCGAATAATGATAGGGCTATTTTGCAATTGAAATGCAAGAAATAAAGCTTGCAATTGTTTTTTGGATGTGATATAATGAATTTGATGTGGGAGTGGTGCGCCCCAAAACACAAAAAATACACAGGGGGATTTTAATTTTGAAATGTTATTACCACAATGTACAGGACGCTGTTGGGCAATGTGTGGATTGTAAAAAAGGGCTTTGCCGTGAATGTTGTGACTTGAAAAGCAGCGCAAGCAAAGACCTCTTTTGCTACGATTGTTTGGTGGAGGCTGGTAAGCAGGGGCTTGCGGATTTGGAGGCATTGAAAGCAAAAGCCAAACGTGAACAAAAATGGATGATTGCAGGGGCCATCGTTGGCGCGGTAATCGTAGGCCCTATTCTTGGTGCTGGTATCGGTGGAGTTGGTGGCTTTATTATTGGATGGTTGTTTGGCGTTTTTGGTACAGCGTCACTGGGTACGATTATCAATCAATTCCAAGATTATGGCGCGTTCATTGGCGCAGTTTCTATTCTTGTGTGTCCAATCATCACGGTAGTTCGCTTTTTCAAGCGCAGAAATCTCGTGAGAGACGCCGCCATCGCGCAAGAAGAAGATGCACGACTGCTACTAAGATTAAAAGAAAACATGGAACAAATCGCTTAAATAGCCAAACGGCAGGTCGCACCACCTGCCGTTTTAATATTTCCCCCCATCCTCGCATATACATGCACAACGCCAATTTTTGCGGGAGGTTGCCATGGCCACTATCAGTCTGTGCATGATTGTGAAAAACGAAGAAGAAGTCCTAGAGAGATGTCTCAACAGCGCGCAAGGAATGTGGGATGAACTGATTATCGTTGACACCGGCAGCAGCGACCGCACCAAAGAAATTGCCGCGCAATTCACGCAGCATGTGCATGATTTTGAGTGGATCGACCATTTTTCTGCTGCGCGCAATTTTGCATTCAGCAAAGGCACATGCGATTATCTGATGTGGCTGGATGCAGACGACATCATTCTGCCCGACGACCACGAGGCCTTTTTGCAGCTCAAAGCTACGCTAGATCCCAGCGTAGACACCGTGATGATGAAATACAACATCGCCTTTGACGAACAAGGCAACCCTACCTTCAGTTACTACCGTGAGCGAATCATGCGCCGTTGCCCACTGGCCAAGTGGGAGGGTGCAATTCACGAGGTCATTACGCCGTTTGGTAAAATCATGCATAGTCCCATTGCCGTCACTCACCGCCGCAAAGCGAAAGCCGACAGTGACCGCAATCTGCGTCTGTTTGAAAGCTTGATTGCTCGCGGCGAAACACTTAGCCCGCGTGAAACATTCTACTATGCCCGCGAGCTATATTACCATGCCCGCTATGACGACGCCGTGCGCGAGTTCACGCAGTTTTTGCATGATGGCCGCGGCTGGCTGGAAAACAACATTGAGGCCTGCCGCGTGCTGGCGCAATGCTTAACGGCATTGGGCAAAGCAGACAAAGCGCGTTTGGCCTTGTTGCGCTCCTTTGAGTATGACAGTCCGCGCGCGGAAGTTTGCTGCGAGTTGGGGTATTATCATTTTGCCAAGAGTGAATACGAGCCTGCCATTCAATGGTATAAAATTGCCCTGCAGTGCCCGCGAAATGACGCCAGTGGTGCGTTCGTGCTGGAAGAATGTTATGGCTACGTGCCGCATTTGCAGCTGTGCGTGTGCTACGACCGCCTTGGTCAACACGACATTGCCGTTGAACACAACGAACAGGCAGGCAAATTGCGCCCGCAGTCGCCTGCATATTTGCACAATAAGAAATATTTTGAAGATAAGATGGCTCTCGTGTAGGGGCGCAGCGTAGCTGCCATGACCGAAGGGAAGCGGTTTGCCGCCCGAGATGACAACTTAAACCAATATTTTTGCCCGGGCGGCTTGCAAGCCGCCCCTACATGCTGATTATAGCTAATAGATATTTGAAGACGTGGAGCCTTTGGCGACACCTGCACGGCTCATAATATCCCCCGCGAAGCGACTAAAGTTTTTTGGTTCTTTTTTGCAAAAACCACCTGCGGTGGGGCTCCTCGCTTCGCGGTATCCTCTTAATAGCCCTATAAAACTCCATCGCCGAAGGCGGCTAGGTTTTTTTGGTTCTTTTTTTGCAAAAAAAGAACCAGAAAAAACGCAGCCCCTCTTGAGAGACTGCGTGTCGTGCAGAAAACCGGCGGGACTAAAGCATTGCGTGCATGCACGCATTCCCCCTAAACATGTTATCATGACCGCAAAAGACAGAAAGCAGTCAAACGATGTTTCGCTTTTTACGTCCGCGTCGGCCTTGCCGCGCAAGAACCAGTCTAGCACATTGCTGCGCGAAAAACAAGAGCTAACCGCAAGAATATCTGCTTTTTTGCGGCTGAAATCATACAATTGGAAATTATCGGGAGGACATGACAATGGCTGTTCCAAATTGTCGCATTCGATTGGGAAGTTATGCCCCGCATCTTTCGCAGCTTTGCGCAGGCTTCACCATGCTGCAACAGCGCGGCGTGCTAAGCTTGGAGTATGCAGGGCTGGCGAATTTCGTCAGCGAGGGGACGCACCGGCACAATTTTATGCTGGAGGCGGAGTTCGACGACGGCACGGTGGTGGCCTATGATGTGGAGGACGGCTATGCTGGTGTGCAGCAGCCGGAGCTGTTTGACGCACAATTGAGCCGTGTGGTGCGCTACTTTCGTCGCAGCTATGATCATCGGCAGCACAACGGCATGCGCAACCGCATGAAGGTGCGACCGCTGGGCTTGAACTTCCACGTAACCTGCCCAGGGAATTTTTTCGACACCGAGTTGCCGCAGTCCTCCATCGCGCGCTATGTCAATGAGTTTGTGTCGCACAACAGCTACCCGGTATACAAGGGCTTGTTCGTCACACAGCTGCTTAATCCTGATGATATGCCCGGCATACAGGGCGACCTGATGGATGAGATTCACATGCAAAACCAGCTGCGCATGGATATTCTGCGGGCTTGTCGCGACGAGTTTGGCGAGCGGTTTTTCGGCGGCGTAGAGCCCGGTGATTATGCCCGAGAATGCGCGCCTGATCTCGTGTTGTCCGCCGACCAATGCACCAAAGAAGCGCACTTGCGCCGTTTGCGTGAGAACTATGTGTGCGTAGCACCGCAGGGCTTGCATGGCAGCAACAGCTGGCTGATGGCAGAATGCTGCGCCGCAGGCCGCGCGATGATTATCCAGCCGCTGCGTTATGAGCCGCAGGGCAACTTCGCCCGTGCGCAGAATTACGTGATGTTCACCAACGCGGAAGAATGCACTCGCCGCATGCGCGAGCTGCTGCGCAGTGCCTCCACCGTGCACCGCATGGAGGCCGCCAACGCGGCATATTATCATGCTCATGTGCGCCCAGACTCCCTTGTGCTGCAAACACTGCGCGAAAGCATGCCGGGGCGGTTTCCGGTGGTGCAGGTGTGAAGACGCGTGTTCTTTTTCTTGAAAGAAAAAGAACCAAAAAGAACTTTAGCCGCTTCGCGGGGGACAACTTATGATAAGTTGAAGAAACAAGCCTATGGCTCCTTCCTCTGGAAGGAGCTGGCCGCGTCGCGCGGACTGAGGAAGGGGGCAGAACACTTGACAGATGGTGTATAATAGAAGTGTCAACTAATGTTTAGGAGATGCTTTTGTATGAAAAAGTTGCTCAGCATTGTTTTAGCAATTTTGATATTGACGGGACTTTTTGGGTTTGCGGCAAGCGCGACAAGGCCATTCGTGCACCGCCCCTCATCGCATGGCTTGATTTGGCCTATGCCGGGCTTTGGGCAAGTTTCCAGAGGATTTTGGATGTACGGAGGCCGCATGAGTTCGGGCGTTAATATCTCCGGGCCTAATATGAATGGCGCAGGCGTGGTTGCTGTGCGCGACGGCGTGGTTGAATCGGTCACTTCGTTTTGTCGCATGGGTTTTGGCTATCAAGTGGTTATCGACCACGGCGGCGGCATGCACACGCGCTATGTGCATTTGATGACTGGTTCGGTTGCTGTGGAGCCAGGACAGCAAGTGGAGATGGGACAACCGATTGCTCGCGTGGGTATCATGCGGCATGCACACGCGCCGCAGCTACACTTCCAAGTGCTGATTAATGGCAGACCGCAAAACCCGTTGAACTTCGTTCATCAATCCAACGGTGCGCAAGGTCCAGCAATTAGATAACTTGTATGAGCGGAAGAAATTCCGCTCGTTTTATTATATGTTGATGGGAATTAGGGATGACCTGTGCTCGTCCGCCTTTCTCTAAGCTTTAACGCATCTTCAATATTTTTTTTACCCAAAACACTTGACAACCCCACCACCCCTGTGCTATACTATACAATGCATGTATTATGCAAATACTCACGCACGCGTCCTTTGCGTGCGGCGGGGCAACACAAATAAGGAGGAATATCACTTGGCAGTTGTATCCATGAAACAGCTACTGGAAGCCGGTGTGCACTTTGGCCACCAAACCAGACGCTGGAACCCCAAAATGGCACCGTATATCTTCACAGAGCGCAACGGAATCTACATCATTGACTTGCAAAAAACCGTGCGTAAACTCGAGGAAGCTTACATGACGGTGCGCAAAATCGCCGAAGACGGCGGCACCGTTCTGTTCGTTGGCACGAAAAAACAAGCGCAAGACAGCATCCGCGAGGAAGCCCTGCGCTGCGGCATGCCCTTTGTTAACGCGCGTTGGCTGGGCGGCATGCTCACCAACTTTGGCACCATTCAAAAGCGTATCCGTCGCTTGGCACAGCTCAAGCAAATGGAAGAAGACGGCACATTCAACATGCTGCCGAAAAAAGAAGTCATCAAACTGCGTCTGCAAATCGAGCGCTTGGAAAAATTTCTGGGCGGCATCACTGAAATGAAGCGTCCTCCGCAGGCCATGTTCATCGTTGATCCGCGCAAAGAGCGCATTGCGGTGGCCGAAGCGCACAAGCTGCGCATCCCGATTATCGCCATCGTAGACACCAACTGTGACCCCGATGAAATTGATCACGTCATCCCCGGCAACGACGATGCCATTCGCGCCGTGCGGTTGATTTCCGCTGCCATGGCCGATGCCGTGCTGGAAGCCCGCCAAGGTGAAGATGCCGTGGCCGCTGCCAGTGCCGCTGCCCAAGCGAAAGAAGAAGCTGGCCTTGCACCCGCAGAGCAAGTGGTTGAAGCACCCGCTGAACCCACAGCAGAAGTGGAGGTAGCATAGATGGCTTTTACTGCAAAAGATGTAGCCGAACTGCGCGCCAAAACCGGCGTTGGCATGATGGACTGCAAAAAAGCGTTGGTTGAAGCCGACGGCAACATGGATCGCGCGGTTGACATTCTGCGCGAGCGTGGCCTGGCTGCAGCAACCAAAAAAGCCGGCCGCGTCACCGCCGAAGGTGCCGTGCTGGCCTACAGCGCAGACGGCGTGACCGTGATGGTTGAAGTGAACAGCGAAACCGACTTCGTGGGCAAAAACCCCGATTTCATCGCATTTGTGCAAGGTGTAGCGAAAACGATCGCCCTGCAAAATCCCGCTGACGTGGAAGCCCTTTCCGCACTGCAAATCGCCGATGGTGACGTAACGGTTGAAGCAGCTCGTCAGGAAAAAATCTTGACGATTGGCGAAAACCTCACCATTCGCCGCTTTGTGCGCTTGGTGAATCCCGCAGTGGCAAGCTACATTCACGGCGGCGGTTCCATTGGCGTGTTGGCCGTGTTCAACGCCGACGCAGCTGTGGCCGCTAAGCCAGAATTCGTTGCCATGGGTCGCGATGTTGCCATGCAAGTGGCCGCCATGAGTCCGCAATACCTGAGCAAAGACAGCGTGCCCGCCGACGTGGTGGAGAAAGAAATCGCCATCTGCAAAGCACAGCTGGCCGAAGATCCCAAAATGGCTGGCAAGCCCGAAAAAGTGCTTGAGAATATCGTGGTTGGCCGCGTGAACAAATTCTACAAAGAAGTGTGCCTGCTGGAGCAACAGTTCGTGAAAGACGGCGACTTTTCCGTTGGGCAATACGTGGCAAACGTGGCCAAAACACTTGGTGCAGACTTCGCCTGTGTTGATTTCCTGCGCTTCACCAAAGGTGAGGGCGTGGAAAAACGCGAAGACGATTTCGCCGCCGAAGTGGCCGCGATGACGAAGTAAGGAGATTCACATGAAAGAAAATATTCACCCAAATTATGAGGTAGCAGCCGTGCGTTGTGCATGCGGCGAAACCTTTGAAACGCGCTCCACACGCAAGCAGTTGCGCGTTGACATTTGCTCGAAATGCCACCCGTTTTATAGCGGCAAGCGCATGATGGTTGAC
>Ga0123355_10000553_pt1 | contig 50067 bp, 72 predicted proteins | sample TergutEmb28metaG_3_FD_89872 | JGI IMG/M metagenome (GOLD analysis project Ga0123355, IMG submission 89872) | Embiratermes neotenicus P1 segment gut microbial communities from Petit-Saut dam, French Guiana - Emb289 P1 | ecosystem: Host-associated > Arthropoda: Insects > Digestive system > Gut ...
GATACTATTTTACATCTGAAGAAGGTAAATGCATATATAGAATTTACTGTTTAGAAAAAATGGGAAAATACTTGCTAAATTCAAGAAATATCGAATGTAAATGGCAACAGTCTGACAATACTAAACCAGTAGTTATGATTAAGAAAAGATTAGCTGGTAACCAAATTATCATTGCATATTTAAGAAAAGTACAAGCATTTGATATTTATTCTATAAAACCAGCAATTACGGCTAAGAAATTAGGAAAGATATTTAAGCCAGCGGCAGGAGTAAAATTAACTAAAGCAAGCAAATCAATTCATTTTGTGTTTGAAGCAGTAAGAAGAGAAGAGGATTGGCAAAAGAAATTAGTTGAAAGAATGAAACTATACACTGATTTCTATGAAAGTTTTGTACCGTTTGATTCAGGATATGAAATAAAACCACAACTTATTTTAGTTTGTGAAGATGATAAACATATGGCTGAATGTTTTAGAGAGATAGTAACAAACAAAGTAGAAATTCCAGATCAAAAAGTGTACTATACAACAGATCTAAGACAAAATGGAGAAGATTTAGTAAACAGTTTAGTAGAATTTAAAGCAGATCCAGAAACAGGGAAATACAAAATGGAAGAAGTAGAAATTAAGTTGTTAGGATAGAGAGATGATACATAAATAAAAGGGGAACGTAGTTCTCCTTTTATTTTTCAATACATTACTTTCTTTAGTCTATAATATATTACGGTCTACCGTACTATTTCAACATCTATTGCGTGGATTTCTGGTGGATAGATTAGAGGTACTATTCCTTCGTGAAATACAATTACTTCAAGACCAATCATATTCATTCTATTTGGTCTCTCGGTAAAAGCATGAACAATAATTCTCTCTCCTAAATTCCTTATTTCTTCATCTTCATTTGGTTCAATTACGATTATACCATCCGCTGATTGCTCAACTATCGTGCCTCTAAATTGGTTGGCATTCGTATGAATTTCATATCCTTCTTCTCTTTCTGAGCCGATAATGTCTAGTCTGTTTTCTAGTTCTAAGACTTCGCCTTCTATACGAGAATCCAGATTATCTCTTGTCACTGAAAATAGTATAATAGATATTATACCCAATATAATGCTTGCTACAATAAACAATCCTATCACTTTTATTATAATAATAACAAATCCTGCAAGTTTTTGAGTGTTTGTATTGTTGTTTGGAGCAGTAAATTCACTAGATTTTGGTTCTGCACCTTTAATTAGAGCATCTAAACTAATATCAAAGATTTCACTTATTTTTATCAGTTTATCCATTTCTGGAGTAGTTTCTCCTAATTCCCATTTTGAAATAGTTTGCCTTGCTACATTTAATTTGTCACCTAATGCTTCTTGTGATAAGCCGTTCTCTTTTCTTAAATGAATTAGTCTTTCGCTAAATTCCATAACAGTTCTCCTTTCATAAATAATAGGAATAATCCTGTATTTATTTTAAAAAAATTTGACATTTATATCTACCAGCTTAGCCTGGAATATTGACCCTTAAATATAACATTTTTGTTTCTAATACTCTAATACATCTTTTACTAGGTTTTCTGATATGCTCTTTTCTACTTCTGGGAATAATTTATATATACTATATCCTAATTTTTCTTCTATTTCCTCTTGTATCTTGAATAATGCTCTCCAATTATTCAAAGCTTGCTGATTATCAAAATCATATCTCAAATATACGTGTAGGATTCTTCGGTCAATCAAAGTAGGTCCGCCAGGTAATCCCATATAGTCACTTAATTGTATGATTTTATCATATAGGTTAAATTCAAGATTGTCTAAATAATCTTTCAAGAATTCAGTTTCTTCATTTGTCAAATCCCATGCACCTAAAATAGCACCCATATCCTTTACCATAAATGAATGAGTCAAACAGTATCTGCCAATGTCTTCATGCCCAATACTTTTAAGATAATTATATCCATCCATTATGTGACGAACTGCAGTATTACCAGCTCTTCTGCCGATATCATGTAGCAAGCCATAAGTATATGCTTTATCTTTGTCTAGGTCTAGATTTTCTGCTAAAGTTTCAGCTATTTTAGCAGCAGTTAGACAGTGCTGAACCCAAGGTCCATCATTTAGTTTTGCAGATTCCATTAATATATTATTTGCTTCTTCTCTGGTCATAAAAGTCCTCCTAGATTTCTTTAAAACTATTCTATTATAATTTATTTTAACCTATTATATATTATAATTCAAGAATCACTTTATATCATGAAAAGTCCGAGTTAAATTTAAGCGAATTTCTTGACAGGGAGGGGAAGAATATGCTAATATTAATACTGTCGCGAGAATAAATGGTGGATGTAGCTCAGTTGGTTAGAGCGCTAGTTTGTGGCACTAGAGGCCGTGGGTTCGAACCCCATCTTCCACCCCACAAATTCTATTGTAGACAAATAATTTAATATATTGGGGTATAGCCAAGCGGTAAGGCACCAGACTTTGACTCTGGCATTCGGCGGTTCGAATCCTCCTACCCCAGCCATTAAATGTTCTTATAGAATTTAGGTATTCTATAAGAACGTTTTTATATGTAAGCGTGTTGCAATATGTAGGAGTTTAATATAGAATAAAAATAGAGTGAGAAAGTAAGAAAGAATACTATTGTAATAAGAAAGAGGTAGATGTTTAAGATGGAGCAAAAAAACATACAATCTGGAAATAGAAATAGTAGATTAGTAGTTTTCGTTATAGTATTATCATTATTTGTAATTGGATTTGGAGGATACTTTATTTATGATAAAGTTTTATCTAATAGCGCAAGCAAAAATAATTATAGGGAAGACAATAACTATAATAATGTCGATGCTGCCGAAAATAGCAATGAAATTTTGAATAATGAAGAGAGCGTTAATTTGGTAGGTGAATGGGTTGCAATAGGAGTGATAGATGAGTTTGGTAGCGGTGAATTTGAAACTTATGATTTCCTAGGATGGCCTGAGGTTCCGACTTTGGAAATAAGGCAAAACCAAATAATCAGTATGTCTTTGGGAGAAATGGGCGTCAGGGATGGAAACTTAGTAGAGACAAGTACAAATGAATATAAGATTGTCGGCGAGGTTAGAGCAGAAGGTTATCAATGGGAATCTAATAAGGTTATACAATACAATACTGATAGTAACTTAATACGATTGGTAACAGATAATATGCCTTCGAGGCAAATTTTCTTTGAACGAAGATAGATTTCGTAGAGATATCCGAAAGGTCAACTGAAAAAAGGTTGACCTTTTAACTTGCAAAAATAACCACTTGAGTTAAGAAAGTATCCACTTACGCAATAAACATATACAAGCAGTAAGGGAGGAAGTTATAATAAATATATAACGCCACAAATGCTTGCCTGAATAATACACAGCTACGAAACAACGTATCTTTACGTACTAAATGATAGGGTTGAAGAAATTTGACTTCATTAAATGGCAACGTTATAATAGGAGCAATATGAAAATTAAAATTGAAATAGAAGATAATTTAATAGAAGATGAAATCATTATTAAATGCTCTAAATTAGATAGTAATATTCAAAAAATACAAACTATAATTGCAGATATAGCGGCACAAGATGAACAAATTACTTTTTTGAAAGAAGGCAAAGAATATTACTTTTCTCTAAATGATATTTTGTTTTTTGAAACAAATAGTAGAGGTATAGATAGTCATACAGAAAATGATGTTTTCCAGGTGAAGTACAAGTTATATGAACTTGAAGAGATACTGCCATCAAATTTTGTAAGAGTTTCAAAGTCTACGATACTAAATGTGAATAAAATATATTCAATAGATAAGAACATTATTTCATCAAGTACAGTGCAATTTTATAAGACACATAAACAAGTACATGTTTCGAGACATTATTATAAACAAACATTATATCCAAAACTTCAAGCAAGATTAGTAGGATATAAGCGATGAAATGTCTTTGGAGAAACTCAAAGCTTGTCACTACAAGTAATGCAAGAGGGTCTAACTGTAATAAAACATAGGGAGGATTTAAGATATGAAAAGTAGAAATTTATTTATAGGATTGTTTTTTATAATAGCAGCAGGGGTATTTGTTGTTAATGAAGTAGGGCTTTTAGGAGATATATCCACTTTCCAATTAGCTGCAGTAATTTTTCTAATACCAATCATAATATTGTGTACTGTAAAAAGGTATTTCTTCGGAGTGTTTTTCCCGTTAGCGGTATTAGGAGTATCTTTCTCTGAGGAGTTAGGAATTGCAGAATATACTGGCTGGCCGATATGGGTAGTAGCACTTTGTCTAAGCATAGGATTATCACTTATATTTGGTAAGGGCTTAAGTGTTATGTGGACAGGAGATTTTGTAGGGTTTGGAGGAGAAGAATCTATCAGTGACGATGAAAATGATGAAACTATTAATCATAGTGTGACATTTGGAGATAGTATAAAATATGCAAATTCAACGAATCTAAGAAGAGGAAGGCTAACATCCACATTTGGAGAGTTAACAGTATATTTTGATAATGCGAGTATAAATCCAGAAGGGGCTACAATATATGTTAATGCAACTTTTAGTGAGGTTAATATATACATGCCAAAAGAATGGGCAGTTATAAATGAACTAGGAAGTATAATGTCAGACGTAAAAGAGAAACGTACAAAGCAAGAAGAGGGAAGCTCTAAAGTGAAATTAGTAGGAAAAGCAGTTTTCTCAGAAGTTTCAATTATCTATGTATAAATAAAAGAGATTAAGAGTAAAGACATATCTTCGTTTGCACACTAATCCAGATATTGCATAAGCTGTAATAAATAAATGCTATTTGGAAGTGAGATGAGAGATATGTCTTTTAATTATACAGTGGAAGCGGGAGATACTTTATGGATATTAGCACAAAAATTTAAAACAACAGTAGATGCAATTAGAACATTAAACAGCTTAACTAGCGACATGCTGAATATTGGTCAAACATTGATGATACCAAGTAATGTACAAAGGAATTTAGAGTTCCAATTTGGTACTTGGATACCGTCTATACAAATTGGGAATGGAATTATTCAAGGTCAGTATATAGACCGAGTTGGCAACTGGACGAGAATTGGACAACAAATTTTTGTGAATGCATTTTTTCAATTAAACTATAACCAAACTCAAGTTGAAGATGCTATACGAAGGAATACGACTGTTCAAGAAATTAGAATAGGGACATTACCTTTTGAATCGAATAGTGGTGCATCAATTTTCAACTTAATGGTATCAAACAATCATTTTATAGAAAATGGTAGAATGAGATACTCTCAGGCTTGGGATACATACATAGAAACAGAAGTTTTATCAGTAGGAGCAAGAAGTATTTGGGGAAGTCCACGTATGAGAGTTTTCGCTAATGAACGAGATATCAGTGGAAGGCTGAATGATCGAATGCCAATTGGAATAGATTTATCTGTTCAAGACCTAAGACCTTCCACACAAGGAGTTTCTGTTGAGGTTAGACTTTCAGGAACTTATACAGCATTTCCTGATTTGGCAGTTACAGATCCGGTCAACACACCACCACCAAATATTATTGAGAGCATACAATTAGCATAGTATGTTTATAGATAGTATTTCGAAACAGAATTGAGAAGTATTTGTTTCAAGCAAGAAAAGATTCCATGTCATATTCATAAACATGGAATCTTTTCTTGTTTAAAAATTTGTAGCAATGAGGTAAGGGATAGATAGGTCCAAGTACTCTGTTTTCACGTTAGGTAGTACGCGGAGCTTTTCTGCAACACTATCTTTGTTATAGTTTGGAAAGAGGATGACAAACTTCAGCTGTTTATGCAAGAAGGCCATCAAAACCTCAAAGCAACACTCCTTACTACCTCTGACGCAAGTGACGATATCAATTCCCTTTATATTCATTGTTTGATTAAAGCTACAGTTCATGATTGAAAAACCATTGTTGTATTTCGGTGCTGCAACTGGATCCATCGCAACTACGTCGGCTCCTTTGTTTCGGAGCTCTACAGATGAGAGGCAATGGGTTCCTGCGCCTACATCTAAGATGGTTTTGCCCACAAGATTTGTTTTTGTCGAAACATAGTCGGCAAAGGTCTTAAATAAATCTTTTCCCTCTAAATAGAGTATGAAATTGTCTGTAAAGTAATCCCATTTATCCAGTCTACCTGAGAATAGTGCCATGGCTTCGTATTGTAAAGCTAGTATTTCCCGAGGATCTAATTGCATCCGATTTTCCTGGATGTATTTGTTTAGTTTTTGCATTTTTTCATGAAAAGTCATTATAGCTTCCTCCTAAATAGTATAATCACAACATATTAACATAATTTGAAAGGAAAAGCAATTTTAGGATTACGAATATGAAGAAAGAGGAATGGATAGGGAGGCATGCTGATTGATTTTTATGTAAATCTGTGATATGATTAACAAATGAAAAAAGTTGCCTTAGCTATTATGTAATGAATAGTTAGGGGATGCCTTTCTATTCGATAATGCAATGAGTATTTATTATGAGTAGAGAGGAGGAATTCTTCAGTCATTTTGTTTAAAACTATTAATAATTTAGCATGGACATTTTTGTTAAAATACAGTAAAATGATATATAGCAAATTTACTAAGGAGGGAAAGAAATGAATATATGGCACGATATAGATCCAGAGAGAATTGAAAAAGATAGTTTTATTTCTGTAATAGAAATAAAAAAAGGTGGAAAAAATAAGTATGAATTAGATAAAGAAACAGGTATGCTTAGATTAGATAGAGTATTATATACGGCAACACATTACCCAGCAAACTATGGTTTTATACCAAGAACATATGCGGATGATAATGACCCGTTAGATGTTTTAGTATTATGCCAAGAAGATATAAATCCAATGACTCTGGTTGAGACGTATCCAATTGGGGTTATAATAATGCTTGATCAAGACCAACCTGATGAGAAAATAATAGCAATTGGTAAAAAAGATCCATATTTAAATATGTATAAAGATATTTCAGAATTACCAGCTCATATATCTATGGAAATTATGCACTTCTTTGAAATATATAAACAACTAGAAGAAAAAGATACTGTGGTGGATCAAGTATTAGGTAGAGAAGATGCGGAAAGAATAATACAAAAGAGTATCGATAATTATAATAAAGGAAATTTTAAGAAATAACTTTACATACAAAGTATCGTGAAGGAGGGACGGCATGCGGAGAGAATATAGTTCTTAATATGATGTTTATTACAGTAGCTTTTGCATTATTTGTATACATTTTTCTATATAAAATGATACGCAAAAATGACACTACGTATTTATGGATTCTTAGTGGTCAAGCTATTGGTATTTTGATTAACTTAGTTAGCGTATTAACAGGTGTGTTTTTTGCAGTTTTATGTTTTACATTATGCATTGTAATTCCAATAATTGTGATAATAATGGAGAAAAGAGGATTGTATTTTGCAGAAATAATATATTTGTTAGCTGCTAAAGCTTGTATGTATATGGGGAATACAAAAAAAGCAAAAGAGTTTTTAATAGTAACAGTAACTAAAAATGATACAAGTTATTATGGACACAAAATGCTAGCAGAAGCATATGAAAAAGAAGGTGGAATGAGGAAGGCAATAGAGGAATATGTAAGGGTATTGGAGATAAGAAAAAATGACTATCAATCATACTTTACTATTTCTGTATTATTAAAAGATTTGGGAAGAAAAGATGAATCAATACAGATGTTAAAAACATTAACAGCAAAAAAACCAGAACTATTTGAGGCAACAGAAATGCTACGGAGATTTGTTTTTAGACCAAGAAAAGTTTAGTGAAGCCATAGATTTATATATGAATGCTCTTAAAATACATCCTGACAAATATGAAATATATTATAACTTAGGGATAGTATATAGCAGAATGAACGATTTTGATCTTGCAAAAGAATATTATCAAAAAGCAGCGGAGCTTAATCATGACTTTACCAACAGTCATTATAGGTTAGGACAAATTGCCCTATTATATAGAGATGTGGATGGAGCAGAAGAAAACTTCTTAAATAGTTTAGGCGGAGAAACAGAAGCAGAAGCTAGTTTCGAACTTGCAAAAATATATGTAATGAAAAACAAGCCGGAAAAAGCTAAAATGTTCGCAAACCAAGCTGTAGATCTTGATTCCAAATACTATAATATAGTTCAAGAAGAACCTTTAATGTATCCTGTAAAAGAAGATGTAGTACCTCCTAAAGAAGATATGGCTCCAAAGGAACATATAGTTTCGCATAAAGAAAAAATGGTAAATGAATATTTGCAAGATACGTATAATATAACAAAAAAAATAGACTTAAAAGCTGCTGCGAAAGAAGGAATAAATATTAATGAGTTCAAGTGGGAAAAAGGTCACGATAAGAAAAGATATGAGAAACAGAGAATAGATCCAAACTAATATTGAGTAAGTATAATAAATGTGAAGAGATAAAGGCAGACATATAGTCTGCCTTTAAACATAAACTATATTATAAAGGAGAGGTTGTTTGTGAATAAGAATATAGGGATATTAGGTGGAGATTTAAGAATTAGTAAGCTAGCTATGCTTCTTGCGAAGGATGGGTATAAGGTATATACATATGCAATGGAGAAGATGGAATGTGATGAGAGTATAAAAAATGGAATAGAAATGAAAAGTACAGTAGAGCAGATGGCAGAAAATGTAGATATGGTGATTAGCAGCATACCATTATCAAGAGATGGAAAAACAGTAGTAACTCCACTTAGCGGCGAAGAAGTGTATATAGATGAAGTGTTCAAAAAACTTCAAGGAAAAACTTTTATAGCTGGAGATATAAAAGAGGATGCATATAGCAAGGCAGTGGATAATAAGATAGAGTTGATTGATATACTAGATATAGAAGAACTTGCTATACTAAATGCTATTCCAACAGCAGAAGGAGCAATGCAAAAGGCAATGGAACTTTCGGAAATAACACTTCATGGAAATAATAGTTTAGTTTTAGGATATGGAAGAATAGGAAAGATACTATCTAAGATGCTGCTTCGGAATAGGGGCAAATGTATTTTGTGCTGCGAGGAAAGAGGCTGACTTAGCAATGATAGATGCTATGGGATATAACAAAGTGGATATGGCAGAGTTAGATAATGGATTAAGAAATTATGATTTCATATTTAACACTGTACCTGCTATGATATTAGATGAAAGTAGAATAGACAAACTGAAGAAAGAGTGCATTATAGTAGACCTTGCATCAAAACCAGGAGGAGTAGACTTTGAAAAAGCTAAAGAAAAAAGAATAGAAGCAATACTTGCCCTTCGGTCTTCCGGGGAAAGTCGCACCATTATCAGCAGCAAAATATATGCAAAAGATAATCCACCAAATGATTCAGCAATGAATATTTTAATTGAACATATAGAATTAATTGTAACGTCCCATCATATAAGTTTCACGTAGTAGATTTGCTTCTTCTTCAGTTCTGTTGGCTGAAAAATAAGTATTACAACAAGACTTAGAATCAGTATAAATATAATAGAAATGGCTAATAAATATATTCTTTCATAGTAAAAATCTTCTTTCATTTACTAATACAGTATCACCCTCATTTATTTCAATGGCTATCAGCCAACCGACTGAAGGCAGGGGAGGACATAGGATCTTGTGTGATTCGGTAATTCACTCTAATTACATTGCTATGCTTTCTTATGTCTAGTTTTAACATATCACTTACATTTGGTGCAGGAATAAAGATAAATGCCAATGAATTATTTTCGAAAAAAGAGTCTGTATATTCTATGAAATTACTATTATAGCGTTCAGTTATACACACTATATCGTCGTAATTATCCCCGTGAAAATTATCTTTTGAAAGTTCTTCCTTAAATAATATATATTCTTCGAAGCTATTAATTACTGTGATTCTAGAAGTGATTAGGTATCCTTCAAGAACTATTGTATATGGTATAACTGTGCCTCTAGTCATAAAAAAGACAGTTGTTGCTATTCCTAACAATATTAAAATTAAAATGGCTAACAATATATATTTTTTCATAATATTTTCCTTTCGATATTTGAGCTATAGTTAATATTAATTGCATTATATAGTAAAATTAGAAAGAAATATATAGATTTAGGATGAAAAATGTCAATCAAAACAAAATTTGACAATATCTGCAAGTCAAGATGCAATCAGCAGATAAACTTTTTAGAGAGGGTGATGCAAACTTGCAACATTTGAAAAACGCATGGGAAGGAGAGGTGTCTAATTTTAGCTAGGAAGAGCACTTGAAGTAGATTGGTAGGAAGTTGTAGTTGTATATGAATTTAAAAAAGCATATGGCATCGAATAGACATCTCCTAAGTATTAAGTAAAAATAAAGGCATAGAGGTTTATCTCTATGCCTTTATTTTTTAAGAACTATATATTAATCTATTAATTTTTTACCAAGATCACCTATGGTTCCAGCACCAATTGTTAAAACAATATCGTTTGGACAGGCTCTCTCTTTAATATATTTGCAGATATCATCAAAGTCTGCAATCATGACACAATTTTTCCCTAAAGAACGTACTTTGTCTACTAAATGCTCTGAAGATATATTATAAGTGTTTGTTTCCCTAGCTGCATATATATCCGTAATAATGATATTATCAAAACCTGTTAAACTATTTGCGAAATCATCTAAAAGTTCACTAGTTCTACTATATGTGTGTGGTTGGAATATAGCCCATGATTGACGATGAACTTTGTTTTTGAGTGCCATTGCAGTAGCCGTGATTTCAATAGGGTGATGAGCATAATCATCATAAACACAAAATCCACGAGTAGAGCCAATTAGTTCAAATCTACGATTAGCTCCTGTAAATTTAAAAAGTGCACTTTTAATATCATGCTTTGATATGCCATGTTCATGGCACAGAGCTATACATGATAAGCTGTTTAATACATTATGAATTCCTACTATTGATAATTTTATTTCAGCATAATAATTATTATTATGATAAACATCAAATCTAGAAAATCCATTAGCATCAAATGTAATATTGGTTGCTACAAAATTAGCTTTTGGATTCTTGATTCCAAAAGTAATTGTTTTAGCAACAGTATGATCTCTTAAAGCTAAGCAATTATAGTCATCTGCATTTACAACTAAAAGTCCGTCGCGTGGTAATATATCTACATATTTTTGGAAAGCATGATTAATATGCTCAAAACTTTCGAAATAATCTACATGATCATGATCAATATTTAAAACTATCGCAGATTTAGGACTGAACTTTAAGAAACTTTCTACGTATTCGCAAGCTTCTAAAATAAAGTAATCACTATTTCCAACTCTATAGTTACCATTTATTTCTTTTAACATGGCACCTATTTGAATAGTAGGATCAAGATTAGCTTCTATGAAACAAAGTGAAACCATGGAAGTAGTCGTAGTTTTACCATGTGTTCCTGAAATTCCAATAGTGCTATCATATACTCTAGTAATGTATCCGTATGAAATCAGAACGTTCAATCAAAGTTATATTTCTTTCTTTTGCTGCTCTGAATTCAGGGTCATCTTGCTTGATTGCTGCAGAATAAACCACAAGGTCAGATTTTTCTACTAACCCTATGTCGTGTCCGATTGAAACATAAATACCATGACTAGTTAATTTGTCAGTAATTTTACTTCTAATAGCATCAGAACCAGTTACAAAAATCCCCCAGTTACGGAGAATCTCTGCAATTCCACTCATGCTAATTCCACCGATACCAATCATATGTATGTGTTTATATTTTTTTAAATTCTCAATATTATTAAACCTATTTGTCATTTTCTATAGCACCTTCTTCTCAACAAAACAAATTATACATGCAAAATGTAAAAAATTCAAGTGGGGAGGCTAGTAAAAATAATAAATCTGTATATAATATGCGTAGGAGAGAGGGTTTGCGACTATATAGTAAAAATTTTGAAAAAATTAAAAAAAATATTGTAAAATAAAGAAGGAAAAAATGTTTTGTTGGCGAATATATAAAGTAGTAGAGTGGACAATACGGACATTCTAAAATTATAACTTTAGGAAGGCGGTGCGCATCAATGCAAATCACAGATGTACGTTTAAGAAAGGTAACTTCAGAAAACAGAATGAAAGCTGTTGCTTCTGTAACTTTTGATAACGAATTCGTAATTCATGATATCAAAGTTATCGAAAGCCAAAATGGATTGTTTATAGCTATGCCAAGCAGAAAAACTCCAAACGGAGAATTCAAAGACATAGCACATCCAATCAATGCTGAAACAAGGGAGAAAATTCAAGCTGCAATTTTAGAAGCTTATGAAGCTCCAGAACCTGAGGCTGAAGTTGAAGCTGAAGTTGACGCAGAATCAGCAGAGTAATAAATAAATAAAAATAATTTCCTTAGCAATCGCTAGGGAATTATTTTTTTCATGGATTTTTTTGCGTAAATTCCTTGATATTTTTGTGCAAATAATATATTATATAGGAAATACATGGGAGGAATAGATGTCATGAGAGCAGTAATAACAATTGGGCTAATTTTAATAATATTATTAACGCTTGGGTTAGCGTTTAGTACAGTGTTTGCGCTTGAAGAAGTAGATTATGTAGATCGAGATGCAGTAAATGAAATAATAGAGCAAAGAGAAGAGGCAAGAAGCGTAATTGACGATTTTGAAGAAAGATATGGGAATAGAGCTTACGGATGGACGGCATTTATATTGGAAACAATTCAGTGGATTAGTATTCCAGTATGCTTTTTAGGAATTGCAGTTGGAGCAATATGTCATTTTGCCATTGGGACGAGAAGATTAGACATGAGACATAGAGGATCCAGATTAATGTATGCGTTTGGTACACTATTAGTTATATGCCAAGCATTACCATTAATATTTGCACTGGTAGTAAGAGGTTGGGTTAGTTAAAGTTAATTTAAATAGATAACTTAATAATCAGAATCACAAAGGAAAGTTTCCACTATATTATTGTACTACATATAGCATATTTATTTGTGCATTATGAATGGTACATCGAAAAAGAGGTTGAGTATAATGAAGGTTTTATTTGCAGTAAATAATGATAATATTTCAGATGCAATTGTAAAGAAATATCAGAAAGAGTATAGACAAATACTTTCATATAAAAATGTATATTATTTTAATGCGATACTTAAAGAATTGCAAAAAGATAGAACATATGACAGGGTTGTTATAAGTGAGGACTTAGAGCCGTTTGCTAATAACAACTACGATACTATAGATAAGTTCTTGTTTGATAAATTAGACAATATTAGCGATGAGGCAAATGGAGAAAACACAGAGATTATTTTGATATGCGCTGATAGAAGAGGCAAAACCGATGACGTGCTTGTTAAATTATTTGGAATAGGTGTTTATAGCGCGATTCTTGGACAAGACAGAAGTGTGGATGAAGTATGTAAATTAATTAATAAACCACGTACAAAAAAAGAAGCAAAAGGTTATTATAAAATTGAATCAGATAATGTTAGCTATCAATCAGAAAATGAAAACAATGTAAGTGAGGCAGAGGTGCAAAACATATTGGCTCACTATAAGAGGCTTGGCAAAAATGAAGACAAGTATGTAGATAGTTTTAATAATATTGTTTCTCAATATACAGATGTACAATTAAAAATAATAATTAGATACTTACCAATGAATGTAAAAGCTGTATTAGAAGAAAGGTCGCCTAAGTATCAAGAATTAGTAACATTTACTAAAGACCCAAAAGCGAAGCCTGAGAAAGCAGTTGTTGAAAAAACTATGAAGCAAAAGTCTGAAGACTATAAGACTGTTAAGAAAGCGGAAGAACCAGTTAAGATAGATTTTGTAGAGAAGAAATTATCAGACAGCGCAATTACTGAACCTATAATTATACCATCAGGTGTTAATAATGTGGGTGTTAGAAAAGTAATACAAGAAGATGCAGCAAGTGAAGGAAACATGAGTGACATACTAGCAACTTTAGATGAACCAGATGAAATAGAAGATACTGTGGTAGAAGAAGCACCATATTCTGATTTAGATGCTCAATTGGCAGATGAAGAAGAATTAGAGCCTATGACCATGAATACACCTACTGAGACAACCTCTAATCCAGTAGCACCTACTATTGTAGAGGAAGAGGTAGCGTCTCCGGTTATGAACACTCCAATAGCGCCTGTTACGGTAGCCCCTCCAATAGCCCCTACTATTGTGAATGAGCCAGTAGGACCAAATATTGTGAGCACACCGGACGTTATGAGTGTACCAGTAGAACCAGTAAAAAGAGGCAGAGGAAGACCTAGAAAAATCGTGCCACCAGGAGTTGAGACCTCACCTCAAGCAAAAAGAGGAAGAGGAAGACCTAGAAAGTTTGTTTCTCAAGAGGGACAACCTGTTCAAGAAGCACAACCTAATATAGAACAAGTAGAAGAAATAGATGATATCTTAAACGGAGTGGGAGTAGTAGAAACATCAGAAGCAGTGACTGGAGTAGATGGAATAGACGTGTTAGGTACATTTGATGATGTGGAACCTGTAAGTACAGCGACAACCGAAGATGTGCTAGGATTTAATGACGTAGAACCTGTAAATGTAGCAGCAACCGAAGACGTGTTAGGATTTAATGATGTAGAACCTATGGATACAGCAACACCTGTAGATGTATTAGGAACATTTGATGATGTAGAACCTATGGATACAGCAACGCCTGTAGAAATTTTAGAAGAGCCGAGTGTAACTCAAGAGTCAGTTAACTTGTTTGGACTAGATGAAGAAGAACCTACTCCTGTTGCCACGGAGGTGACAGAGGCAGTTGAGGAGCCTGCAGAGTTAAGTAATGATTTTGAGGAAATAGCTACAGATTTTGACAAAGAAGTTGGTCCAGCTACTGATGACCCTATAGATTTATTTGGATTAGAAGAAGATGCTGAGGAAGAAACCATGCAAAAGGCAACAAATCAAGAAGACTCAGTTAATCTTTTCGGAATAGATGGGGATGCAAAACAAGACCCTTATGCAAGCAATGAAATGACAAGTGCTTCTCATACATCAGCAAACAGTTTAAATAGAGTATTGACTAAAGACAAGAAAGTAGTTGCTTTTATAGGAACTACAAAAAACGGGACATCATTTGTAGTGAATAACGTTGCTGAGCTATTATCAGGAATGGGAATTTCTACAGCAATATTAGATATGACTAAGAGTAAAAATGCATATTATATATATACTAATAATGAAGAAGCTTTGAGGCAGACAGCTGCAGATAGTATATCCAAACTTAAAGGTGGAGTGGCAGATGGAATAAAAGTGCATAAAGGATTATCAGTATATACGAGTATGCCTGGAGAAGAGAGAGACTATTCTAATGCAGACAGTATATTAGGTACACTTGTAAAAGAGCATTCTTTAGTATTAATCGATTGTGATTTTGATACAGATATAGAATATTTTGAATCGGCACAAGAAATATATTTAGTACAAAGTATGGATGTTCTTACTATACAACCATTAACAGCGTTCTTAAGAAACTTAAAATCAAAAAACATATTAAAACAAGAGAAGGTAAAGATAGTAGTTAATAAAGAACAAAAAGTAAAGAATCTATCAACTAAAACATTAATAGGAGGAATGGCTTTCTATAATGACCCTGGAATGTCGTACATGACAGAATTGTTTGATAAGAGTGCAACACCGTATTGTGCAATTCCTTTCGAATTGCAGACATATGTTAAATATCTAGAAGGTTTAGTTAATTGTGAAATTAGCTTAAACGGATATTCGAAAGCTTTTATGAGTGCATTAAATGAATTAGGAAGTATGGTATATCCTTTGATAGGAAGAAATGAGTATTCTCCAAGAGGAAAACAGAAAAGTAATTTCTCGAGCGGGATGAACGATACTCTTGGAAAAATGAAAAATTACCAATAGATAAAAGATAAGAGGTGAGAACTTGTTACCAGGATTAATGATAGCCGTATTAGTAGCGGCAGTTATAGGTTTAGTAATCTATAACATGTCAATTCATAAAAAGATGGGAACTTTTAGCAATATAAATGATAAGATTGCTAGTTTAAATGTATTGCAAGATTTTATTGATACTATTGGTAAAGATATGCCAGCAGGTGATAAGGTTCAAGTAATTAATGATATTATAATAGAGAAGTTTGCTATAAAATATTCTACAATCGTAGTATTTAATGGTGCAGAATATGTTTTGAAAGCATCAAATGTAGATGAAAAACATTGGGAAGCAATGAAGAATTTACACACTGAAGAAATGTTTAAGGACAGTATTATGACTGCTACCCCTAAATATGTAACTGTAGACAAACCTGATGAAAAGTTATCATATCAGAAAATGGAGATGGGAAGAGCTAAATCGGCAATGTTTTTCCCTCTATATATAGACAATATATACATTGGATATTGGATAATAGAAAGTGGAGAGCCACATAGCTTTGCAAAAGTAGATACAAGCATATTAGGTACTGTGAAGGAAAACATTATAGCTGTACTAAAATCAACAGCATATCAAAATACTATTGAAAACATATATAGAATAGATAAGTCAACAAATCTTAATTCAGCAGAATACTTATATGGAAATGCTAAAAGAGTTATAGATAAATATGCACAATCTTCAATATGTATGTTTACGATTACGAATATTGAACAAATAAATGCTAAACTGGGAAGAGACAAAGGAACAGAAACGATTGTAAAAGTAAGTAATTTAGTAAAAACAAAAATATTTTCAGAATATATATTTGTAAGATATATGGGTCCTAAATTCGCAGTAGCTTTTTCTGGAGTGAATATGGACGGTGTGATCAGCTTCATAACTTCAATGAAGAATGAGATCGAAAAAATTCAGATAATTAAAGGCGGAGAAGGTGGAAGTGTATTTATGAAACCTAGAACTAATTTTGTAGTGGCTACATATTACAAAGGGACAGGTTTAGAAGAAGTAACTAAGAAACTAGAAGAGTATTTAGACGAAGCTGACAAAAGCGAAAGTAATATTAATTGTATTTAGGAGGAGAGAATATGACTAACGACGAAACAATGAGCTTTAAGTTTGAAAGGGAAGAAAATGCGAAAGCAGTAGAAATCCTAAAAGAAGTTCATGAAGCTTTAGCTGAAAAAGGATATAATCCAATCAATCAAATAGTAGGGTATATATTATCAGGAGACCCGACTTATATAACGAGCCATAAAGATGCTAGGAACCTTATAAGAGTGATTGAAAGAGATGAATTATTAGAAAAAATGATTAGAAGTTTTATTGAGTTGGAGTAAAGAAATGCGAACATTAGGAATAGATTATGGAGATGCTAGGGTGCGGAATAGCTATAACAGATGAATTAGGAATAACATCTCAAGGATTAGAAACAATACATTATAAAGGAAATGATAAAATATTATTGGCAAGCCTAGATAAAATATTGAGTGAATACCAGGTTGACACAATAGTTGTTGGTATGCCATATAATATGGATGGAAGCAAGACTGAAAGAGCAGAAAAAACAGAAAAATTCATACACAAATTAAAATGCAAGTATAATAAAATGAAAATAGAGCAAATTGATGAAAGACTGACAACGGTGCAAGCCGATAAAACTATGATTGAATTAGGAATTAACAAATACAAGAAAAAAAATATAAGAGATACTATGGCAGCAACATATATTTTAGAGACCTACATAAATACGGAAAAATAATGTTCAATAATTGTTGTAAAACAACAATTCATATGATATAAACCAAAGAAAGATATTTAAATTTGAAAGGAGCAAAAGAAAATGGATTTTGAAGGAGAAGGAGACAACCTAGAAATGGAAAATGAGTTAGATAATTTAGTAGTGTTAAATGATGAGGATGGAAATGAAGTTAAGTTCGAATTTCTAGATCTAATAGAGTATGAAGGAAATTCATATATAGTATTACTACCATTAGAAGATGACGAAGAAGATGGAGAAGTAGTAATTTTACAAGTAGAAAATACTGAGACAGATGAAGAGTCATATATAAGTGTAGACGACCAAAATGTATTACAACAAGTATTTGAAGTGTTTAAAGATAAATTCAAAGATGAGTTTAATTTTGTTGATACAGAGTAATTAATATGTTAAACAATTAAGGGCTAATGTCATTCTGATAGCCCTCAATTTAATGTTTGCACAAAAGATGTGTTATTAAATATTATAAAATATAATATAACAAGGTAAAAGGAGATGAAAAGCATGTCAAAAACAAAAAAAATTATCGGAATAGTAGTATTAGTAATTGTACTACTAACGGTTTCAGTAGGAGCAATATTCTTTTTTACTAACTGGTTTGACACTTTTAGAAGTGACAGAACATTGTTCTTTACTTATTTAAATCAAAACATGGACGGATTACCATCATTTGATATGAGTGTACTTGAAAGAGCAAACACTGAATCAAGTACAACAACAGCAAGAGTGTCGTGGGAATTCGGAGGAAGAGGAGCTGCTAATGAGTTTGGAGACTATCTTGAACTTGTTAACAACTTATCAGTAGCGGTACACAGCAGGACAGATATGGAAAATGAGCGAATGGCGATTGAAGCTGAGGTAGAATATAGAGGAGATGATCTTGTTTCATTAGAGGCCATAGTTGATAGAGATCAAATTTCATTAGGATTGCATCCAATATTAGATCAATTTCTTACTCTTGAAAATAGTAATTTAAATGAGCTATTCGTAGAACTATTTGGTGCTGATGCTGAATTTATGCCAGATAGCATAGATTTAGATTTTCTATTTGATAGGCAAGAAAGAAGTACTTTAGATTGGGCAGATATTAATAGCAGGTATTTAGCAGTTGCGGAAGGGGCTATAAGAGATAGAAACTTCTCAAGCTCAAGAGAGACACTAAGACTAGATGGTAGCGATGTAAATGTGAACGCATATACATTAAGACTTAATCAAGTAGATTTACTCGACATAGTGATAGCAATGTTAGAATACTTGGAAAATGATGAAGAATTATTAGGGCATGTAATAGAAACCATAGAAGCAATACCGGAAGAGATAATGGAAGAAATTTTAGAACAACTGGCGGGCGAATTTCCAATTGGTAGCAATGTAACTATTGGAGTGAGAACCTTGCAAGCTCTAATAGAGCAGATGAGAAATGCGGTTGTATATCAAAGAGATAACTTCGAGAGGGACGATCTTGAAAATGTATTAGAAATAACAGTTTTTGAACGCAGAGGAACTACTGTTATGACTAGAATAATAATAAATGACGAGTTTAGGCTGGATATAAGAAGAGAAACATCAAGAAATGAAGTGAATTTTACATTTATAGCATTTGCAAGAGCGTGGGACAGCAGTACTGCATCTAATACAGGAAGATTTGAAGAAACAGGTAGATTCGACTTGCAAGTAACTAAAGACGGAAATAGATATACATTTGCACTTGAATTGAATGACTATGGAACTCAAGTTAGTCTAAGATTTACAGTAAGTGATGACTTGACATATATTGCATTTAACTTCGGTGTTGAAGAGAGAAATATGAACGTGAATCTTATTTTTGAAGTGAGTACAGAGATTGGAAACACAGAAGTGAACAGACCAAGGAATAGCCTAGTATTAAATACTGCGACAGACGATGATATAATAGACTTGATTGAAGATGTGGTAGATGGACTTGAAAGATTAGCTGGAAGTCATCGCGGACAGATGAGAAGTATTATAGAAGACATGATTGATAACCTTATTCTTGAATTAGAAATGCTTTTTGAAGGACCAGAAGTAATAGTAGACGATGCTGATCAAACACTAATTGCAACAAAAACTCTAGAAGAAGACGGAGTAGTAGCACACGAAGAGTTCAAAATAAATTTCGCAGGAGGAAGACCTGTTTCTGGCGTTATAACATATAACTTTGAGATAGAAGAGAATGCAGAAGAATTCTATATGGCGCTGACTATGGTATTAATGTTAGAAAATGTTACCATAACAGGAACAACTGTAATAGTAACATTGGGAGCTGAAGAACTTGATGCAGTGGTCGATTCAATGACAATAGATGACCTGAGAAGAGAACTTGAAAGAGAAGGATATATAGTTGTAATTAGCTAATTTAAAGATAATAATAAAGTAGAAAAGTACCTAGGGACGTATGGAATGCGTCCCTTTTTTGTTGTTAATCACATCTGCATGATTTTTTTCAAAAAAACTGTTGACATTTAGACGGGAGCAGGGTATAATGATACTTGCGTTTAGATTAGCGATGAAGCAGAATGTGGCTACACTCTTAGGGAAACAAGAGAAATGTATAGTTTACTAAGTGATGGAGGGAACTTTTGCAGAGCATGTCTTGGCTATGACCGGGCGGATAAGTTTAAAAATAAGCACTTGTCCTAAGGAACGACTATGTAACTTAGGTTTTAATATTGGTAAAAATGAAACACCAGGGTGCGTTAAAACTTTCCCGAGGCAAACTAAATAATTGTACTATATATAGGTACGATAAAATATCTAAGGAGGGAATTTAACAATGGCAAAAGAAGCAAATGCAGAAACAGAAGTAGTAGAAGAGGTAGCTCCAAAGAAAACTACAGCAAAGAAAACTGTAGCTAAAAAAGCGACAGAAACAAAAACTACTGCAAAGAAAGAAACAGCTAAAAAGGAAACGACTAAAAAAGAAGCGGCTAAAAAAGAGCCAGCAAAGAAAACTACAACTACAAAGGCTAAAGCTACGAAAAAAGAAGAAGTAGCGGAAGCAGTAGTGGGTAAATCTCTAAGTGAGAAAATAAGAATAAGGTTAAAAGCTTATGATAATGTTGTTTTAGATCAGTCTGCTGAAAAGATAGTAGATACTGCTAAAAGAACAGGAGCACAAGTTTCTGGTCCTATTCCATTACCAACTAAAAAAGAGATAGTAACAATTTTACGTTCTCCACACAAGCATAAAGATGCAAGAGAGCAATTTGAAATGAGAACACATAAAAGAGTAATTGATATTCTTTATCCAACACAATCAACAGTCGATAGCCTTATGAAATTAGAGTTACCAGCAGGTGTTGATATAGAAATAAAACTATAATCTATTTAAAGGTATAGATTAGTTAAAGGTTAATTAAGTTTAGAAATTCAATTTGATAACAAATAGATTTCTTAAGACCATGCTGATGAAATGTCAGCCAATAGTAATAAGGAGGAAAACAAAAAAATGAAAAAGGCAATATTAGGTAGAAAAGTTGGAATGACACAAATCTTTGATGAAGATGGAAAAGTAATTCCGGTTACAGTGATTGAAGCTGGTCCATGTACAGTAGTTCAAGTTAAAAACATGGAAAGCGATGGATATCAAGCAGTTCAATTAGGGTTTGGAGAAATAAAAGAAAATAAAGTAATCAAACCTAAAAAAGGACATTTTGCAAAAGCAAAAGTAGCTCCAACAAGAATGCTAAAAGAATTTAGACTTGAAGAAGTTAACTACAATGTGGGAGACGAAATAAAAGTTGATATATTCGCTCAAGGTGAAAAAGTAGATATTACAGGAATAACAAAAGGAAAAGGATTCCAAGGTTCAATTAAGCGTCATGGATATAGTAGAGGACCAATGTCACACGGTTCTATGTACCATAGAAAATCTGGATCAATGGGAGCATGTGCGACACCAGGTAGAGTATTTAAAGGGAAAAAACTACCAGGACATATGGGTTCTGTACAAGTTACAGTACAAAACTTAGAAGTTGTTAGAGTTGACGTAGATAAAAATGTAATATTAGTAAAAGGCAGTGTGCCTGGTAGCAAAAAAGCTATTTTAAAAATAAAAGACGCGGTAAAAGCTTAGAAGAAAGGGAGGAGAATAGAAATGCCGAAAGTAGATGTCTACAACATAAAAGGAAAAAAAGTTAGCGATATAGAATTAAATGATGAAGTTTTTGGGATTAAACCAAATGAAACTATAGTACATAGTGTATTGGTTAATTACATGGCTAATCAAAGACAAGGAACAGGAAACACACAAACAAGAGCAGAAGCTCGTGGTGGTGGAAGAAAACCATGGAGACAAAAAGGAACAGGTAGAGCAAGACAAGGAAGTATCAGAGCGCCACACTGGGTAGGTGGTGGTGTAGCACTAGGACCTAAACCAAGAGATTTTAGTTACACATTAAATAAGAAAGAAAAAAGATTGGCTATAAAATCAGTATTAAGCAGCAAGGTATTAGAAAGCAACTTAGTAGTACTAGATAAATTATCTTTTGAAGAAATCAAAACAAAACAAATGGTAGAAGCATTAGGTAATTTGAAAATAGAAGATAAAACTTTAATAGTTTTACCAGAGCCAAATAAAAACGTACAAAGGTCAAGCAAAAACATACCAGGTGTTAAAACAAGTTTAGTTAACACAATAAATGTTTATGACCTATTAAAACATAAAAAACTTATCTTAACTGTAGATAGTGTTAAGAATTTAGAGGAGGTGTACTTAAACGCATGAAGCCAGAAGATATAATAGTTAAACCGATAATCACAGAAAAAAGCAGTGATGGATTACAAGAAGGGAAGTACACTTTCAAAGTAGCAAAAAGAGCAACTAAAGTTCAAATTGCACAAGCGATAGAAAGTTTATTTGAAGTTAAAGTATTAAAAGTTAATACAATGATAGTTAAAGGTAAAGAAAAAAGAGTAGGAGCAAATACAGGGAAAAGGCCAGACTGGAAAAAAGCTATTGTTATGATAGACACAAACCCTACTGAAAAAAGTTACCTAGCTAAAGGCGGAAAAGAAGTTAAAATTGAGAAAAAATATAAAGATTCAATTGACGCATTTATGGGATAAGTAAATGCAAGTAGTAGGGGGTATAGAGAACCTCTACAAAAACCGTTTTAGTGAATAATAAAATTATCTAGTTTTAAAACTAGGATAACAAAATTAATAAAGGAAGGAAAGAAAACAAAATGGGAATAAAAAAATTCAGACCATATACACCATCAAGAAGAAACATGACAATGTTAACTTTTGATGAGATTACAAAAAAGACACCGGAAAAGTCATTACTTGAAAAGAAAAGCAAGAATGCAGGTAGAAATGCACACGGTAAAATAACAGTTAGACATCGTGGTGGAGGAAACAAACAAAAATATAGAGTAATAGATTTCAAACGTAAGAAAGATGATATGTTTGCAACTGTAGTAGGAATCGAGTATGATCCTAACCGCACCAGTAATATTGCATTAATAAAGTATGATGATGAAACTTTAAGCTATATATTAGCACCGGTAGGACTAACAGATGGAGACAAAGTTATGTCAGGAGCAAATGCTGATATCAAACCAGGAAATTGTCTTCCAATAGAAAACATACCAGTAGGTACAGTAATACACAATATAGAACTTAATCCAGGTCAAGGTGGAAAGATAGTAAGAACAGCTGGTGGGTCGGCGCAACTTATGGCTAAAGACGGTGCTTATGCACACATAAGACTTCCATCAGGAGAAATGAGATTAATATTAGCTAGATGTAGAGCAACTATCGGAACAGTAGGAAATACAGACCATAGTAATGTTAAAATTGGTAAAGCAGGTAGAAAAAGACACTTAGGAATTAGACCAACGGTTAGAGGGTCTGTAATGAATCCAGTAGATCACCCTCATGGTGGTGGAGAAGGTAGAGCTCCAATAGGTCACGCAGGACCACTTACTCCTTGGGGTAAACCAGCACTAGGATATAAAACTAGAAAGAAAAATAAACAATCAAACAAATTTATTGTTAAAAGGAGGAAATAGGAATAATGTCAAGATCAAGTAAGAAAAAACCTTTTGTACAAGAAAAGTTATTACAAAGAATAGAAGCAATGAATGAAAATGGAGATAGAAACGTTCTAAAAACATGGTCAAGAGCATCTACTATATATCCACAAATGGTTGGACATACAATAGCAGTTCATGATGGTAGAAAGCACGTTCCAGTGTATATAACAGAAGAGATGATAGGACATAAATTAGGAGAATTTGCTCCAACAAGAACATTTAAAGGTCATGCAGGAGAAAAAAGATCAGGAGTTAAATAGTCTTAATAAAATTTAAGGGAGGAAACAAAATGGCAGAGAAGGAAACTATAGAAGCTATAGAAGAAGTAAAGCCAATGGAAGCAAAAGCGATACTAAAATACTCTAGAATATCAGCTAGAAAAGTTAAAATTGTAGCAGATTTAATTAGAGGAAAACATGTAGATGAAGCATTAACAATAATCAAATTCACACCAAAAGCAGCTTCAGAGCTATTAGAGAAATTATTAAAATCAGCAATTGCTAACGCAGAAAACAACCATGGGTTGAATAGAGGAAACTTAATAGTTAGCGAAATTTATGCAAATCAAGGACCAACATTAAAAAGAATTAGACCAGCAGCAAAAGGGTCTGCGGTAAGAATTAGAAAAAGAACAGCACATATAACAATCGTTGTAAAAGAGATTTAAGAGGAGGTAAGTAGAACATGGGACAAAAAATGCATCCACATGGATTAAGAGTAGGTATAATTAAAGACTGGAACTCAAAATGGTATGCTGACTCAAAAAACTTTAGCGAATACCTAATAGAAGATTATAAAATCCGTGAACATGTTAAGAAGAAATTATTTATTAGTGGTATTTCAAAAATAGAAATTGAAAGAACACCTAAATTTGTAAAAGTAAATGTTTATACTGCAAAGCCAGGACTAGTAATAGGAAAAGGTGGAAATCTTGCAGAAGCATTAAAAAATGAATTATCAAAAATGATAAACAAAAACGTAACTTTAAACATAGTTGAAGTTAAAAATATTGACTTGGATAGCCAATTAGTTGCAGAAAGTATCTGTAACCAATTAGAAAGAAGGATTTCTTTCAGAAGAGCTATGAAACAAGCAATGCAAAAAACTATGAAAGCAGGAGCTCTAGGTATTAAAACAGCAGTATCTGGGAGACTAGGTGGAGCTGATATGGCTAGAACAGAGTTCTATAAAGAAGGTACAATTCCACTTCAAACTTTAAGAGCTGATATAGATTATGGATTCTATGAAGCAGATACTACTTATGGAAAAATAGGTGTTAAAGTTTGGATATATAAAGGTGAAGTACTTCCTACAAAAAAAGCTAAGACAGAAGGAGGGGAAGTATAATGCCAGTAATGCCAAAAAGAACAAAATATAGAAAAATGCAAAAAGGTAGAAACAGAGGGAAGGCATCAAGAGGAACTGAAGTTAATGAAGGACAATACGGAATTCAAGCTTTAGAAGGTGGATTAATTACAGCAAACCAAATAGAATCTGCTCGTATAGCGATGACTCGTTATATCAAAAGGGGTGGTAAAGTTTGGATTAAGATATTCCCTAACAAACCAATAAGTAAAAAGCCAGCTGAAACTCGTATGGGTAAAGGTAAAGGAGCAACAGAATATTGGGTAGCGGTTGTTAAACCAGGTAGAGTACTATTTGAATTAGCAGGTGTTCCAGAAGAAACTGCAAGAGAAGCTTTAAGATTAGCTATGCATAAATTACCTATTAAGACAAAATTCGTAGTTAGAGAAGGAGATATGTCTGAAATTGAGGCGAAATATGCTAAGAGCAAACCTACTGTTGAATTACCAGAAGAAGAGGTAGTAGCAGCAGAAGGAGCAGAAGCAGCAGTAGAAAATGAACAAGGTGGTGATAGCAATGAAGATAACTAAAATTAGAGAAATGTCTTCAGAGGACCTAGAAAAAGAAATAGGTGAATTAAAATCAGAGCTATTCAAATTAAGATTTAGCTTAGCTGCAAATGGATTAGAAAATCCAATGAAAATAAAAGAAGTTAAGAAAGATATAGCTAGAATTAAGACTGTATTAAGGCAAAGAGAATTAGAAGGAGCAAACTCGTAATAGAGAAGCTTCCTAGGGATATAAATTAACCTGAAAGGAGAAAAAGATGGAAGAAAGAAATCTTCGTAAAGTTATGATTGGTACAGTAACATCTAACAAAATGGATAAAACAATAGTTGTAGCTGTTGAAACCAACATGAAACATCCTATTTATAAGAAAATAGTTAAGAGAACATATAAATTAAAAGCACATGATGAAGAAAACAAATGCCAAATTGGAGACAAAGTAAAAGTAATGGAGACTAGACCATTATCTAAAGATAAAAGATGGAGACTGGTTGAAGTTATAGAAACAGCAGAGGCAAAGTAAATTAAGAGATAAACGAAGTAATAGAAAGTTCGTGGAATATTAGAAAAGGGAGGAAATCCGAGAATGATACAACAACAATCAAGATTAAAAGTTGCAGATAACACTGGAGCAAAAGAAATTATGTGTATTAGATGCTTAGGTGGATCTAAAGTAAAATTTGCAAGTGTTGGAGATGTTATAGTTGCTTCTGTAAAGAATGCTATGCCAAATGGAGTTGTAAAAAAAGGTGAAGTTGTTAAGGCAGTTATAGTTAGAACAAAAAATCCTATTAGAAGACCAGATGGATCATATGTAAGATTTGATGAAAATGCAGCTGTAATAATAAAAGAAGATAAGAACCCAAGAGGTACTCGTATATTTGGACCAATAGCAAGAGAGCTAAGAGATAAAGAATATATGAAGATATTGTCACTTGCCCCAGAAGTAGTGTAGAGAAAAAAGAGGTGAAATATAAATGAGAATAAAAAAAGGCGATACAGTTCAAGTATTATCTGGAAATGATAAAGGTAAAACTGGAGAAGTTTTGGAAGTTATTCCGAAAGACAGCAAAGTAATAGTTAAAGGTGTTAATGTAAGAAAAAAACACGTTAAACCTAAAAAACAAGGTCAAGAAGGTGGAATTATAGCAATAGAATGTGCTGTTAGCGAAAGTAAAGTTAATGTAGTATGTCCTAAGTGTGAGAAACCTACGAGAATCGGATATGAAATCGAAAAAGATGAGAAAGTACGTATTTGTAAAAAATGCAAAGCTAAGATTAAGTAGATTAGAGAGGAGGAGACTAACTAATAATGGAAAAATTAAAAGAACAATTTGAAAAAGAAGTAAAACCTGCATTAATGAAACAATTTAATTATAAATCAGTAATGCAAGTTCCTAAATTAGAAAAAATAGTTATAAATATTGGTTTAGGAGATATCAAAGACAATCCTAAATCATTAGAGAATGCTGTAAATGATTTAACAATAATAACAGGACAAAAACCTATTGTAACAAAAGCAAGAACATCAATAGCTGCATTTAAGTTAAGAGAAGGTGTAGACATTGGTTGTAAAGTTACATTAAGAGCTGAAAAAATGTATGAATTTGCGTATAAATTATTTAATGTAGCACTTCCAAGAATGAGAGATTTTAGAGGGCTTTCGCCAAAATCTTTTGATGGAAGAGGAAATTATTCATTAGGAATAAAAGAGCAATTAATATTCCCAGAGATTGAATATGACAAAGTAGATAAATTAAGAGGTATGGACATTATATTTGTTACAACAGCTGATACTGATGAAGAAGCAAAAGAATTGCTATCTGCATTAGGAATGCCTTTTAAAGTATAAGAGAAGAAAGTAGGAGGAAAGTATGGCTAAAAAATCAATGGTTGTAAAACAACAAAGACCGCAGAAGTATAAGACAAGAGCATACAATAGATGTAAAATATGTGGGAGACCTCATGCCTATATAAGAAAGTTCGGTGTTTGCCGTATATGTTTTAGAGAATTAGCGCATAAAGGTGAAATACCTGGAGTTAAAAAGGCTAGTTGGTAATTGAAACAAAAATGAAAAGGAGGATATAAATGAATACTACAGATCCAATAGCAGATATGCTAACAAGAATTAGAAATGCAAACAGTGCAAAATTTAAAACTGTAGATGTTCCTGCGTCAAATATGAAAAAAGTAATAGCTGAAATTCTATTTAGCGAAGGATATATCAGAGCATTTGAAGAGATTGAAAACGAGAATCAAGGAATTATAAGAATTAGCTTAAAATATGTTGATAAAGATAAAAGAGTTATTGCTGGATTAAAAAGAATAAGCAAGCCAGGACTAAGAATATATGCACCAAAAGATAGGCTTCCTAGAGTTTTAAACGGTATGGGGATAGCTTTAATATCAACGTCTAAAGGAATAATGACAGACAAACAAGCGAGAGAAAACGGTGTTGGTGGAGAAGTACTAGCATATGTATGGTAAGAAAGGAGAAAACAAATGTCACGTATAGGAAATAAACCAATTACAGTGCCAGAAGGCGTAGAAGTAAAATTAGATGGACAAAATATTACTGTAAAAGGACCTAAAGGATCATTAGAAAGAGAATTACATAGTAATATGACAATAACTCTTGATGGTAGCACTATCACTGTTGCAAGACCTAATGACCAAAAGGAAAATAGAAGTTTACATGGATTAACTAGAACATTAATCAATAACATGATAGAAGGTGTTTCAAAAGAATTTTCTAAAGAGTTAGAAATTAATGGAGTTGGTTATAGAGCTGCAAAACAAGGGAAAACTTTAGTGTTAACGCTAGGGTATTCACATCCTATTAAAATGGATGAGCCAGAAGGAATTACTTTTGAAGTTCCAAATCCAAACCAAATAATTGTAAAAGGTATAGACAAGCAAATGGTTGGACAAATGGCAGCAGAAATAAGAATGAAGAGACCACCTGAAGTATATAGAGGTAAAGGTGTTAAATATTCTACAGAGCATATTAGACGTAAAGAAGGTAAGACAGGTAAATAGTCTCAGTAGAAGATAATTTGGAGAAAGGAGCCAAACATGATAAAGAAGATTAACAGAAAAAAAGAGAGAGAAAGAAGACATTTAAGAGTAAGAAAAAAAGTAACTGGTACAGCTGAAATACCAAGATTATGTGTATACAGAAGTAACAGCAATGTCTATGCTCAAATTATAGATGATGTAAAGCAAATTACATTAGTAAGTGCATCTACTGCAGATAAAGAAGTAAAAACAAAGAAAGCAAACAAAGAAGCTGCAAAAGAAGTAGGAACATTAATCGCAAAAAGAGCACTAGATAAAAAAATAGAAACCGTAGTTTATGATAGAGGCGGATATATCTATCATGGGATTGTAAAAGAACTTGCAGAGGCTGCAAGAGAAGGCGGACTTAAATTCTAATTAAGAAGGAGGAAACATGGAAAGAGAAGCAGTTGAATTAAAAGAAAAAGTTGTAGCCATTAACAGAGTTGCGAAAGTTGTTAAAGGTGGTAGAAATTTTAGATTTAGTGCTGTTGTTGTTGTTGGTGACGAAAATGGTCATGTAGGTGTTGGAAATGGAAAAGCGACTGAAGTACCAGATGCAATCAAAAAAGCTATAGAAGATGCTAAAAAGAACCTAATAAAAGTACCAATGGTAGGAACAACTGTACCTCATGAATTTGTAGGTAAATTTGGTGCAGCTAGAGTACTAGTAAAACCAGGGCCAGAAGGTACTGGAATTATAGCAGGAGGAAGTGTAAGACCTATACTTGAGTTAGCAGGATATAGAGACCTAAAAACAAAAGTTATAGGAACAAATAATCCTAGAAATGTATGCTATGCTACATTAGATGCTCTTAAAAACATGACTACAGTAGAAGAAGTTGCAGCAAAAAGAGGAAAGAAAGTAGAAGAAATAGTTTAATTTTCTATTAGAATTTTAGATGTCTCAAAGTAGAGATAAACTATGGATTGGCAATAGAAAAAACAATACACATGATGACATTAGAGAAAAGGAGGAAGAAGAGAATGGAGTTAGGAAATATAAAATCTGGAACAAAGACAGCTACTAGAAGAAGAGTAGGCCGTGGAATGGGATCTGGACTTGGTAAAACATCAGGTAGAGGTCACAAAGGTCAAAAAGCAAGATCTGGTGGTGGAGTAAGACGCGGATTTGAGGGTGGTCAAACACCTTTATATAGAAGACTACCAAAAAGAGGATTTACAAATATACATGCTAAAAATTATACTGAAGTAACACTAACAATGCTTAATAAGTCAGAGGCAGAAGAAGTAACAGCTGAAAGCCTAATTGCTGAGAGAATAATTAGAAAAGCAAATGACGGGATTGTTATTTTAGGAACAGGAAAATTAGAAAAGAAACTAACAGTTAAAGCGACAAGATTCACAAAAACAGCAGCTGAAAAAATAGAAGCAGCTGGCGGAAAAGTAGAGGTGATATAAGCATGTTCAAAACTATAAAAAATGCTTTTAAGACACCGGACGTAAGAAAAAGACTATTATATACTTTATTACTAATAGTAATATTTAGATTTGGTAGTTTTTTAACTGTACCAGGCGTAAATGCTCTTAACTTAGAAGAGTTTACAAGTGGAATGGCGCAAGGAATAACAGGACTTATTGATATAATTTCTGGAGGAGCTAGAAGTAGATTCTCAATATTCGCAATGTCAATAACTCCATATATTACAGCGTCAATCGTAATTCAATTATTAGGAATGGTAATTCCTTCTTTAGAAAAACTTATGAAAGAAGGAGGAGAAGAAGGAAAGAAAAAGGTAAATAAATATACTAAAATACTTACACTTGTTTTAGCATTTGTAGAAGCAACTGGTATCTATTTATCAAACAACGCTAACTTTGGGGAGTTTGGATTATTTATTAATCCAGGATTTGCAACAGGAGCGTTAGTAGTACTATCATTAGTTGCAGGTACTGCACTTCTTATGTGGCTTGGTGAGCAAATCACTAACAAAGGTATAGGAAACGGTATTTCTGTAATAATTTTTACAGGTATTATTGCGGGACTTCCAGTAGCTGTTACAACATTGTATAACTTAATAATGGTACCAGCATTTACTACACAAGGACTTTTACTAGCACTTGCAGTGATAGCAGGAGCTATACTTTTAGTAGCAGGTGTTGTATTTGTACAACAAGCTGAAAGAAGAGTTCCAGTGCAATATGCTAAAAAAGTAGTAGGAAGAAAAATGTATGGAGGGCAAAATACGCACATCCCAATGAAATTAGCGATGGCAGGGGTGATCCCAGTAATATTTGCCTCATCATTCATAACTTTCCCGGCTATACTTATACAAATGTTTAATCCGACTATCGGACCGGGTAGTACAGGCTTCTGGGCAGTTATATATAACTTCTCATTAGCAACATCTACATCGCAAGTTCCAGTAGGATATACTATAGCTAATGCAGCTGTGTATTTCTTATTGATATTAGGATTCACATATTTCTATACTTATGCTACATTTAATCCGGCAGAAGTATCGAATAATATTAAGAAAAATGGTGGATTCATACCAGGAATAAGAGCAGGAAAACCAACAACAGAATATTTATCAAATATATTAAGTAAAATAACATTGTTTGGTGGTATGTTCTTAAGTGCTATAGCAATATTACCTATGCTGATGAGATTTGTTGATCTTGGAGATGTAGCAGGTATTGCTTTTGGAGGAACATCAATACTTATCGTAGTTGGTGTTGCGCTTGAAACGGTACAACAATTAGAATCTAGATTAGTAATGAGACATTATAAAGGATTCTTAGAGTAAATTTGAATATAATGAAGGGCGAGCCAAAATCTCGCCCTATCAATGAATCACTCTAGAAAAAGGAGAAAAAAGATGGAAAGAACAATTATGGTATTAATTGGAGCTCCAGGAAGTGGAAAAGGAACAGCTTCAAAAAGATTAAAAAAAGATTTAGGATTATTACATGTATCAACAGGAGATGTACTAAGAGAGAATGTAAAAAACGGAACAGAACTTGGATTAAAAGCTAAAAGTTATATGGATGCTGGAGGTCTTGTGCCAGATGAAGTAATAATAGGAATGGTGAAAGAATTATTAGAATTACCAGAAGCATCAAAAGGAGTAATTTTTGATGGGTTTCCAAGAACTATTTCTCAAGCAGAAGCATTAGACACTATGCTAGCAGAAAAAGGTGTAGAAGTAACAGCTGCCCTTAATATAGAAGTTCCATTTGAAGAAATAGAAAAAAGAATGGCAAACAGAAGAACTTGTTCAAGCTGTGGGTCAATATATAGTTTAGATTTCAATCCTCCTACAGTAGAAGGAAAATGTGATTGTAATGGAGACCTGATTCAAAGAGAAGACGAGAAACCAGAAGTAGTAAAAGGTAGATTAGCTACATATAAAGCACAATCAGCACCATTAGTAGATTACTATGGTAATGCAGGAAATCTATATCAAGATAGTGCAGGAGACATAGTAGGAAAGACTACTCATCAAGTTGTAGACGAATTTCAAGAATTTCTTAAAAGTAAGTAATAGAGGAAAAAAATGATAAACATTAAATCAAAAAATGAAATTGCGCTAATGAAAGAGGCTTGTAGAATTACAGCAATGGCTCATGAAGCGATTGGGAAAGCAATTAAGCCAGGAATATCAACATGGGAGTTAGATAAGATTGCAGAGAATGTAATCATATCTAATGGCGCTATACCATCATTCAAAAATTATCCAAGTCCGTTTAAAGGTGTGCCGAATTTTCCAGCATCAGCATGTATGTCTGTAAATAGTGAAGTAATACATGGAGTTCCAAGTAAAGATATATTAATCCAAACAGGAGATATTGTAAGTATAGACATCCGGAGCATATAAAAATGGATTTCATGGAGATATGGCTAGAACTATTATAGTAGGAGATGTTGAAGATAGAATAAGAGAACTGGTAGAAAGTACAAGACAATCTTTCTTTGAAGGAATAAAATTTGCAAAACCAGGATTCAGAGTTGGAGATATATCTAATGCAATAGGCAGTTATATAGAAAAGAAAGGATTTTCAATTGTAAAAGACTTTCAAGGACACGGTGTACGGAAGAAACTTGCATGAAGATCCTGCGATTCCAAACTATGGCAAAGCAGGGAAAGGTGTAAGGCTGGAACCTGGGATGACATTGGCGATAGAGCCAATGGTAAACATGGGAAAAGAAGAAGTAGCACAGCTAAAAGATGGATGGACTATTGTCACGGCAGATGGAAGTTTATCAGCTCATTATGAAAATACAATTTTAATCACAGAAACAGACCCGAAAGTGTTGACAACAGTATAATTGTAATATATAATATATTAGTTATTTTATGCGCAAAAAGCGTTAAATTTAAGAAAAACAGGGAGGAAGCAAATTGGCGAAAGAAGATGTAATTGAAGTAGAGGGAACGGTTGTAGAAAGTTTACCAAATACAAATTTCAAAGTAGAACTAGAAAATGGACATCAAGTATTAGCACATATTTCTGGAAAACTTAGAATGAATTATATAAAGATCCTTCCAGGAGACAAGGTAAAACTTGAGTTATCTCCATATGACCTTACAAGAGGTAGAATTACATGGAGAGCGAAGTAGACGTATTTTGTTAGGTTATATAAATTAAGCACATTAAAGAAAGGGTGTAAAAAATGAAAGTAAGACCATCAGTAAAAAAGATATGTGAAAAATGTAAAGTAATAAAGAGAAAAGGTATTACTAGAGTAATATGTGAAAACCCAAAACATAAACAAAGACAAGGGTAGAAAAATAAAACAATTTTGCTAATAACATAAAAATAGTGCGGCTGCCAAAGGAGTTTATGCTTCTTTGGATATCTATTTTTATTTATTATAGATGGTAAGGATAACTTATATATCAAGTATCTATTATCTAAATAACAATCCAAAAAAAATAAAATATGAATAAAAGAGGTGGAAATTTTTATGGCTCGTATAGCAGGAGTAGATTTACCGAAAGAAAAAAGAGTTGAGATAGGACTTACTTATGTTTATGGAATAGGCAGAACAAGTTCTAACAAGATTTTGGCAGAAGCTAAGGTTGATCCAAACACAAGAGTAAAAGATTTAACAGATGACCAAGTAAACAGTATTAGAAAAGCACTAGAAGGTTATAAAGTTGAAGGTGACTTAAAGCGTGAAGTAGCTCTTAATATAAAAAGGCTTACTGAAATTGGATGCTTTAGAGGAATCAGACATAGAAGAAAGTTGCCAGTAAGAGGACAAAGAACAAAAACTAATGCTCGTACAAGAAAAGGACCAAGAAAATTGGTTAGTAAGAGTAAATCGTAAATAATGTCATGTTAATTGATGTGATTTACATTAAATTATACACTAGTATAACTTATCTGTACGCATCAAAGATGCGACAACTAAGAAAAAGGGGAGGAAAAAATGGCTACAAAAAGTGCAGGAAAAACAACAACTAGAAGAAGAGATAGAAAAAACATTGAAAAAGGTCAAGCGCATATACATTCTAGTTTTAATAATACAATAGTTACAATATCTGATGAAAAAGGAAATGTTATTGCATGGACTAGTGCTGGAGAATTAGGTTTCAAAGGATCTAGAAAAAGCACACCGTTTGCTGCAGGAGAAGCTGCATTGGCAGCTGCAAAAGCAGGAATGGAACATGGACTAAAATCGGTAGAAGTTTTTGTTAAAGGACCAGGATCTGGGCGTGAAGCTGCAATAAGATCACTTCAAACAGCGGGTCTAGAAATTAGCATGATCAAAGATGTAACGCCGATACCACATAATGGATGTAGACCGCCAAAACGCAGACGTGTTTAGGATTTTATAGAGAGGAGAATAATAGAAGATGTCAAGATATAAAGATGAGCAATGCCGTATCTGTCGTAGAGAAGGGCAAAAGTTGTTCTTAAAAGGTTCAAGATGTTACACAGACAAATGTGGTGTTACAAGAAGAAATTATGCACCAGGTCAACATGGACAAGGAAGAAAGAAACTTTCAGAATATGGTATGCAATTAAGAGAAAAACAAAAAACTAAATCTTTTTACGGAGTACAAGAAAAACAATTTAGAAAATATTTTAAAATGGCTGAACAAGCAAAAGGAATTACTGGTGAAATGCTATTACAAATCTTAGAAAGCAGATTAGACAACGTAGTATATAGAGTAGGATTTGGTGTTTCAAGAGCACAAGCGAGGCAACTTGTAAATCATGGTCACTTTGAAGTTAATGGAAGAAAAGTTGATATAGCATCGTACTTAGTAAAACCAGGAGATGTAGTAACTGTAAAAGAAAATAAAAGAGATACAGTTATAATAAAAGAAAATAAAGAAGTAAATGCTAGTAAACCTGTTCCAGAATGGTTAGAAAAAGATAATGAAAATTTAACTGCAAAAGTAGTTAGGTTAGCATCAAGAGAAGATGTAGATCTACCAGTTTCAGAACACTTAATCGTAGAATTATACTCGAAGTAATGTATAGACGTATGAATTATGAATATGTAATCGATCATATAAGCGGAGTAATAAAGTGCTTCGTATATAAGTTCATAATTTCAATACATTATACATTAAATATAGGGAGGTAAATTAATGATCGAATTTGAAAAACCAAACATAAAGTGCTTAGCAGTAAATGATGAAGAAAACTATGCAAAATTTGTTTGTGAACCATTAGAACGTGGTTATGGTATGACAATAGGAAATTCATTAAGAAGAATACTATTATCATCATTACCAGGAGCAGCAATAACAAGTGTTAGGATAGAAGGAATAGTACATGAATTTTCTACTATACCAGGTGTAGTGGAAGATGTTCCAGAAATAATAGTAAATCTTAAAGGTGTAAGATTTAGAGTGCATGATAACGAACCAAAAACTATTAAAATAGAGTTTAAAGGTGAAGGAGAAGTTACAGCAGGAGATATAATTACAGATTCATCAATAGAAGTATTGAATACAGATTTACACATTGCGACAGTATCAGCAAGTGGAACTCTGAATATGGAAATGACAGTACATAGAGGTAGAGGATATAATGTTGCAGACAAAAATAAAGACGGAAATCAATCAATAGAAGTACTACCAATAGATTCAATATTTACACCTGTAAAGAAAGTAAACTATTCAGTAGATAATACTAGGGTAGGTCAAACAGTTGACTTTGATAAACTAACAATAGAAGTTTGGACAGATGGAAGTTTAAAAGCGCACGAAGCAATAAGCTTAGCTGCGAAAGTTATGACAGGACATTTAGAGTTATTTGTAGATTTATCAGAAGCAGCCAAAGGTACACAGGTTATGATTGAAAAAGAAGAATCTAAAAAAGAAAAAGTACTAGAAATGCCTATTGAAGAATTAGAATTATCTGTAAGAAGTTATAACTGCCTAAAGAGAGCTGGAATAACAACAGTTGAAGATTTAGCAGGTAAAACAGAAGCAGAAATGATGAAGGTAAGAAATTTAGGTAAGAAGTCTTATGATGAAGTAACTAATAAGTTACACTCTTTAGGATTAGACTTTGTGAGAGAAGAAGAGTAAGGGAAGGTGAATTAAATGCCTAGAAATAGGAAGCTTGGGAGACCAACAGATCAAAGAATGGCAATATTAAAGAATCAAACAACTGATTTAATATTACATGGTAAAATAGAGACAACAGAAGCTAGAGCTAAAGAAGTTAAATCTATAGCTGATAGTATAATAGCACTTGCTGTAAAAGAAAAAGACAACTTTGAAATGGTAGAAGTAAAAGTAGTTAAAGCGAAATTAGACAGCAAAGGGAATAAAGAAACTGAAAAAGTTACAAGCAAGAATGGCAAAGAATACTATAAAGTAGTAAAAGAAACAACAATGGAAGAAAGACAAAAAGATATGCCAACTAGATTAAATGCAAGAAGAAAAATAATGACAAAAGTAAATAAGGTAAAAGACGCAGACGGAAATAATATTGATTTACCAGGGAAACTATTTGGAGAAATAGCAGAAAAATACTCAGACAGAGTAGGCGGATACACTAGAATAGTTAAGATGGGACCAAGAAGAGGAGACGCTGCTGAAAAAGTTATATTACAATTAGTGTAATTTACGAGAATATAAAGAAGCGCAAAGGCGCTTTTTTATTTCCACTTAATATATTCAAGAAAGGAAAATCGTCGTGGGAATAATAGAAATAGCATTAATCGGAATAGGGTTAGGAGCGGATGCATTTGCGGTAGCAATTTGCAAAGGGCTTTCTATGGCAAAAATGAAATGGGAAAATGCACTTATTATTGGCTTATACTTTGGATTATTCCAAGCAATAATGCCACTTATTGGATTCTTTTTAGGGGTAGGATTTGAAGGTATAATTGAAAATGTTAGCCATTGGATAACATTCATACTATTAGGCCTAATTGGTGTTAAGATGATATATGAGGCAATCAAACAAGGGACAGAAGAGGTTAATAATGATAAAGTAAACTTTAAGACGATGCTTCCTTTGGCGATTGCAACAAGTATCGATGCATTAGCAGCGGGAGTTACATTTGCATTTTTAAGCGTAAATATATTAATGGCGATAGCTATAATAGGAGTAATAACGTTGGCGCTTTCCATCACAGGTGTGAAAATAGGAAATGTATTTGGAGAAAAGTTTAGAAAACATGCAGGAGTATTAGGAGGAGTAATTCTAATATTAATAGGACTTAGAATACTAATAATAAACATATAAGTATAAATACATATCATTATATACAACTAAAAGGTCGCTAATTTTAAATTAGCGACCTTTTAGTTGTAGTTGTATATAATTTCTATAAAATATTACTCATCATCTTCATCATTTTTTGATTTCTTCGAACATTTTTTAGTACAAATACGTAGCACTAATCCTCCAGATCCTACTAAAGCAACTAAACCAACAATGGTTGGGCCTACAAAAGGTATTAAAGCAATTAAGTAGAATAAGATAGTAAGTAATAATAAAACTGCCCAAGGTTTAACTTTATTCTTAAATAGCTTATCATTTACAATTTTAGAATCTACTATTAACACAGCTGGAATAGCGAGTACAAGTAGTAAAGCGTATAATAGTGCAATTAGAAGTCCTATAAACATCCCAACTTGTGATAAAGATAGAAGGACTACAGTTACAGGGACAAGTATTACTAAACCTAATCCTATAGCTAATGCTATTAAAGAATTTTTGATCTTACAAAAAGCAGCAGTAATTCCATTTAAATTGTTTGAAGAAAGTTTCTTCGCAATTAGATATATAAGGAATACGTAAGCTATAAGAGCAAGTGATTTAATTATGTGTGGGAATACATCTGCTCTTAACACATCCATAAATGTATATTGTGTAAAGTAAATATTACCTAGAACCACATAATCTTGAAATGCAATTTCTTGTCTAGAGGTATAACGTAAATCCCCTCTAACAAAGGTAAATATATCTACTCTCTCTTCTAAATCTTCCAGAGGCAATCTGCCATTATTTACTAAATATCTGATAGGATTTTCATCTCTTGCCAAAATTGCGTTGGACTCTTCTAGTGCGGCCTCCAAATCTTCCATAAGTCCGTCAACTCGTGATAAAGCTGAACGATGTTCTTCTATATTGTTTTGAGATATGATTCGTAAGGTTCTAGCGTGTAATGTAACATCTCCTCTAAATGATCCCAATATAATGGCCTCTCTAGCATCTGCTAGCTCAAAGGTTCCAAAATTCGAAAAGGTTCTTGTTGTTACAATAGAGCGTGCAGTAATTAGTGAATTAGAAATAATAGTTCCATTTAAAGTAGCGGTGTCTGTAGTTAAACGTAAGTTGCCAGCTAGACCACCATTTAATTCAAAATTATTAGTAATTGCATAAGTGTTACCCCAAACCATACCATTTATAGTTGCATCACGCCCAGAAAGAATGTGTAGAGAACCAAATATATCTGCATCTGAAGATATATATATAGTGTTTGCTAAAACAAATAGATTCCCATTTATTCTACTTCCTTCTTCTAAAACGAATTTGTCAGCGACAATGTATGCATTTCCTTCAACAACTGAATATGCACTAAATTGTTGTACAGGAATATCGTTTATTTCTATTTCATCTACTTCAGAAGAGATTCTTACTGTCCCCGCTGCAACAAATAGATTTCCATTTACAATTCCTCCGATTGTTACTAGAGTCTAAAGTAAAGTTTCTTGCTGTTACAAAAACATTACCGTGTACGGTAGTGTCTAATATAAAATCCTCACGAGGTGTATTTATATGTAAATCTCCATGAGTAGGGAGTACTGGTTGCGACTCTATTTCTTGAAGTGGATACTCAGGATAGTTATACTCATCGATATTTTCACCTGATGGACCTGTCTCGTTTAAAACTGCATCAATATCTGTGTATGAAGCAAAGCTGAATGATGAAAGTAATAAAACAGATATGATTACAATAGCGAATAATTTTAATTTAATTTTCAACATAAAATCCTCCTTAGTATATATGTTATTTAATACAATTAATATATACCTTGAGGGTGTGGTTTGTCAATTGAAAACAAAATTATTTAAAATAACATGAAATTGTTGACATTACTGACTTTAATTAATATAATGACCTAAATGATTTAAAACAAGAAAAGCGGAGGCTAAAGAATAACCTATGACTAAAAGTGAGCTGGCAGTGCCATTAGAAGATAACTTGAAACAAAAGACGGACGAAGATCTAATCACTTTTGCGAAGAATGGTGATCAAGAGGCTTTAGAAGAGTTATTCCGAAAATATAAAGAGCTTGTTAACATGAAAGTAAGCAAGTATTTTATTGTTGGAGCAGAAAAAGAAGATATTATTCAAGAAGGTTTAATTGGTCTTTATAAAGCAGTCAAAAATTTTGATGATGCAAAACAAAGTTCTTTTAAGTCATTTGCTAATCTGTGTATAGAAAGACAACTTATAACAGCAATAAAAACATCGAATAGGCAAAAACATATACCTCTTAATTCGTCAGTGTCATTAAACACATCATTATTTGAAAATGGTAATGATGATAATGCAGAGTTAATAGAAGTTTTAAACTCTAATGCGGCAGAAGATCCACTAGATACGATAACTAAAAAAGAATATTATAAAGCAATAGGAATAAAGATTGATGAAAACCTAAGCGGTTTTGAAAAACAAGTTTTAAGCAGATATGCAATGCGGAGAAAGCTATGTGAAGATTGCGGAAAGATTAGATGCACCAGTGAAATCAGTAGATAATGCAATACAAAGAATAAGGAAGAAAGCAATTAAAAACTTAATGGACGAGCATTAAACTTTAAAATATAGATTGAAAGTACTAATCAGATGAGATTAGTACTTTTCTATGCTGAAAAATGCTGTTTTATGAGTTTACAGAGTATTACAATAGCATGACATTTTCTTCGCCATTATTGTCAAAAAAATGATGGTGAAGTATACTTATAATGGAGAAATTTCAGAAGATAAAGGAGAAAGAAATGGAATATATGGAGAATAGAGAAGAAGTAGATGTGATAAGAGAAAAGCCTGAAAGAAAATCAAAAGGGTGGAGCATAGCATCTATGATATTAGGAATATGTGGATTATTATTTTTCTGCATACCATTTTTCCCGATACTATGTGGAATACTAGCGATTATATTTGCGCTATTAGGTAGAGCAAGAGAAAAGAGTGGGATGGCAATAGCAGGATTGATAACAGGAATAATAGCAATAATTATTTCAGTGATTATAACAATAATGATAGTTCTATCTCCAGTCACAGACAATGAGACGATAGTTGCAACAAAAGAAATGATGGATATTGACGGAATGATTTTAATAACAAAAGAAGTAACATTTACGTTAGGAAGAGTTGATACTACCACTATAACTACAGAGTTTAGTAATTCGTTTTCAGCATGGGCAACATACGAAGAAATGGTAAGGCAAACCGATATGAGAGAAGAAGGGCTAGTATATGAGTTTAGCATAGATGGGAATACTGTGGTTATGATAACAACAATAGAAAGAGGTTATATAGGAAGAAGTAGGGAAGAACTAATTACGTTTGCCGAAGACCAAGGCTTTACAATCATTAGAGGCCTCTAAAGAGAGCGTTGATTGCAGAATTATGTCAAATGTGGTACAATATAGCCATAATACATTGTATATATTTCCTTTTGGGTGGAAAATACTCGGAGGGAATCCTCCGTTTTATATATAAAAATTTATTATTGAATAGGAGGACAACATTATGAGAACAGTCAATGTTGTAACGCTTGAAAAGTTAAATGGCTATCAGTATCAAGGCGAAAAGGTAACCGTTCGGTTTATCCCGTGGCTAGAAGGCTCTGGTCACTATAAAGTGTGGGATGCAACTATTTACCGAACGGGATGCAAAGACTCATTGCATTGTGAAATATATACTAAAAAATTATCTCACGATGTAATGACCCAAATTGCTACTTTTTTTGTTGAAGCGGAAAGGACAGTGGATGAGACGAAGAAATTTCTTAAATCTCTCCTATGGTGGAAGACATCTCATGTCTATAAGAGAGACCGAGAAGGTAAGGTCATAGAAACATCCAAGAAAGCTCCGGAAATACCATATCTTCAATATCCGGGAACCAGGCTCGATGAAATTGCAGATTGACTAGTAAACAAAAATGGGGTGCCGTATCGGCACCCCCAAATCTTTATATTTTGAGGATTCAGATAATAATAAATAATTGGAAGTTTAACTTCGTCACCTGTTATATGGATGAGATGGAGGAAATAGAGAAAACCTGCCCAAACAACTAGACAATTTTAAAAAACCATGATAAATTAAAAGTATAAAAATTTGCTCTCATAGCTCAGTCGGTAGAGCACAGCCATGGTAAGGCTGGGGTCACCGGTTCAATTCCGGTTGAGAGCTCCACGTACAGACAGCTTACGACCCATAAGGTTTATAAGCTGTTTTTATATGTTCGAGCACTTAACCCGTCGTTTTCCTTAATGACCATATCTTGACAAATTATTGTCAACTGCGATAAAATCACAATAAAATGTAAGGGTTTTTGTTGTGAATGTGCTGATATATAAGCAATATACAGCAAACATAATATATAATGAAAAGGGAGAAAGTTATGGGTAATGATTCTCAAAAAGATGAATTGAAAGTGGAGCAGTATGATGCTGAGACTGCTGAGAAAAAGAAGAAGAAAATACTAAAAAGAGTTGGTATTGGAATTGGTGTAGCAGTTGTAGTAGGCGTGCTAGGATATTTTGGTCTAACTGCGCTGCAAAACGATACTAGTCAGAATAATGCTAATCAGAATAATACTAGGCAAAATAGTATTAGACAGAATAATGTTAGAGAAAATGATATTAGACAGAATAATACTAGCCAGAACACAGATTGGCGAGGGCCTGAATTGGTTGGTGGTTCTGGAACATGGTATGCGAGTGTTGTAGTACCTTTGGAGGATTCACATGGATAATTTAGTTTTACATTTAACTGAGGGGTGTAATCTGCGTTGCAGGTATTGTTTCATGGAGCATGGAGACAAGCGTATGACTGAGGAAGTAGCTATTGCAGCAATAGATTTGCTTTTGGAATCATGCAAAGAATATGCGCGAGTTACGTTCTATGGAGGGGAGCCTCTGCTGGAAGAACAATTGCTACGAAAAGTAACGAAATATATTAAGGAAAAGTCTCATAAACCAGTAGGTTTAGGGATTGTGACAAATGGGACACTAATTAATGATTCTTTTTTGGAATTTGCTGAAGAGCATAATATTAGCATTGCTGTATCTTATGATGGCCTAAGGAATGACGATAATAGGCTAAATGAAGACGGTTGTGCGTTGTTAGATATAAAACGACTAGGTGATGCTATTACTAAGCATAAATTTACATCGTCAAGTGTTATAACTCCGGAGAATGTGGGGATTCTGTGTGATAATGTAGTGCATCTAAAAGAACTTGGATTTAGAAATATGAATTTCTTTTTGGACTATTCGTCGAACTGGAAAGCAGAGCACGTAACGATGCTCAGAAACTCGTTTGAACGAATTGCTGAAAAGTATGTAGAGTGGCTAGAAAGTGGAGAACGTGTACATATAAATAAGATTGATGACATGATTGCATGTTATGCGAGTGATTTTGGACTCAGCAAGACAAGAGTAAGGAGAGACTTGGTATTTTCAGTTGCTGCGGATGGAAATATATATCCATATGCCTCTGCTGTAGGGAACGAGAAGCTGTGCTTGGGCAATGTTGTGACAGGAATGAACCATGAGATTGTGAATACAATAACAAATTTAGGATTTGTAAAAGGATGCGAGAAATGTGTGATTAACAAGGCGTGTGCGGCAGCAATAGGGAATAATATAACGGATGATTTGTTGCCTATTGCGTTCCCAATTGCTTGTCATGGATATAAGATTGCATTTGATGCGGCAGATTGGATAGTAAACAAATTGGTGGATGAGAAATTATCAGCATCTGTTTAATTCACTAAAGTATATCTAATAATCATAAAACGCTGATACAAGTAGTATTATTTAAAGACATGTTATGAACCAATAAGGTCATTACATGTCTTTTTTGATTATAGAAGTATTGATTAGAACATTCAATTATCTTTAAAAAATTATTGAAAAACGATAAAAAAGTATTGACAAAAGATAAAAACAAATATAAACTATAAACGAAATGAGGTAGATTATGAAAAAAATACTGATAAGTAGTTTAATTTTAGCTATATTACAATCAATGCTTTTCTGGCATAGGCAGTTAGGGATATCTGTTTTTATCTTTGTTAGCTTAGTGATAGTGTTAATAATAGCTGCATTAATAGGATATAAAAAAGTGAACAACAAATCGGGGTTACTCTTAGTAGTCCCAATTATAATGCTAAGTAGTACTTATTTTATATTTGATAATACTTTTTTCAAAGTATTGAATCTGTTGGTTATACCAACATTAATATTAGTAATGATTATTTTGGTAACAGATGAAAAAGAAAGAATACGCTCTTTTTTTCCTAAAGTTTTTGCATTATTGTTCGGTGGAATTGAATTGTTTGAAGATGTGGGGAAATCTTTAAAAGGCAATGAAGAAAACACTAATACAAAGAAAATCATAAAAGCAATTTTATTTGCGGCACCATTAGTACTAATTGTAATAGTGCTACTAAGTTCGGCGGATAGCGTTTTTGGCAGTATATTTGGGAATATAACATTGAATTTTTTTAACGAAAATATAGTAGTTAACATATTAAGAATTTTCATAACTGCAGTTCTGTTTTTCTATTTTGCAGGGTTTGTATTAAATATTGTAAAAGAACAAACGATGTACGCTACGATTGATGAAAGAACAGAAGAAAAACCTTTAAAGATTAATAGGTTTAATATAAATGTAACTCTTACTATGTTAAACTTTATATATCTTATATTTTGTATAATACAATTTACATTTCTATTTACAAATGTAGCTACGACAGAAAATTTTAATTATGCAGAATATGCAAGACAAGGATTCTTTCAATTAATGTTTGTTAGTGCACTGAATATCATTATGATATTTATTAGCACTATAAATGAAGGAAATCAAGGTTCGGATAATTCTGAAGAAAAGAACAAGAAATATACTAAGTTTATGAATGTGATAATGTGTGTGTTTACTATTATAATTATATTTTCAGCGTTTTACAGGATGAACTTATATGAAGCTGCATTTGGCTATACGTATTTAAGATTGTTTGTATATTTTATTCTAACAACAGAACTACTTTTAATTATACCAACAATCCTTTATATAGTAGGAGTAAAAATAAAGTTGTTAAGAGTTTACATATCAATTGCAGTAATAATGTATTTGATTCTAAATTTTATTAATATAGACGCTGTTATAGCGCGGAAGAAATATAAACAGGTATTTTGATAATGTAAATGAGAATACCATTGATGCTGTATATTTACGAAACAGTGTAGGAATAGATGCGATTACTCAAATGGAAAGATTGCTTGATTCTACAGATAAGGAAGTATTATTTGAAGTATATCAATATATTAATAACCATCAAATAAGATTAGAAAATAGAGATGCTAGATGGCAGGAATTTAATATATCAAGGAATAGAGCGAGAGATAGAATTACAGAAATTACACAAGATAGTAGATTTATTGACATATCAGAAGAATTTGAAGAGACGATTCGTATTGAAAATCGATGGATAGAAGAGTATAATCATTTTAGGCATAATTGGAGCTGGTAAAGATTAAAAAATGGGAGGAAAATTGATGAAAATAACAGGAAAAGGAAGTATATCGAATTTTGTAGAAATATTATTAAAAATAGCTTTTGTAGTTGGTATTATAGTTTTTATACTATTGCCTTGGATACTTGGTCAGTATTTAGAACATATTACTAATCAGTCGAATGAGTTTTATTGGGCAATTCTAATTATACTATATATTACAGGACTTCCAATGTTAATCATAGTATATCAATTTATAAAAATGTTTAACACACTTAAAAAAGCAACCCCGTTCATTATGGAGAATGTAACATATTTGAGGAGAGCTTCCATATGTTCCGGTATAATTTCGCTAGTGTATTTAGTTGGTGTGTTTGTGTTTCAATCTGTATTTATCTTAGTGATAATTGGAATATTTTTAGTTGCGTGGCTAGGACTATATATACTTTCTGAATTGTTTAAGCAAGCGATAGATTTTAAAGAAGAAAATGAACTAGTAATATAAGGAGGAGAAATTATGCCGATAATAGTTAATTTAGATGTTGAAATGGCAAAAAAGAAAATGTCTTTATCAGAACTTTCAGACAAAATTGGAATAACAATGGCTAATCTATCTATCCTAAAAACAGGAAAGGGAAAAGCTATCAGATTTTCTACGTTAGAGAGTATTTGTAAAGAGCTAAATTGCATGCCAGGAGACATACTGGAATATAGAGAAAAATTGAATTAGTAAAAATGTTTAGACAAAGGAATCGATTAAGTCAACTTAAAAGAAGTTGGCTTTGTTCATGTTCTTAAAGAAGTGGGATGAGGCAGTTTAATTTTTCTATTACAGAAAGTTTACATATTTAGGCAAATAGTGTATAATATATAAGGAAATTAAAAGGGAGGCCTTAAAATTATGAGTAAAAAGAAAGTTGTAGAGAAAGTGATAGGTAATCGTAGATATTTTGATCCTAATTGTTTGGAGAAGGTTTCAAGTGGGTTGCTGGTTCCGCGTCCGATAACATCAATGGAAATTATTAATTTCGGAGGAACAGCAAACTCGGTTATTAATCCAAAGTTTGATGGGATTGAGGTTACAACAACACCATATTATAGAGATCTTTTAACAGATGAGAGAAGGTATGTTTTACCCGACTACAAGGGTGATATTGCTTTCCGTACTGTAGCTGCAAAGAATAGTGTAGATATTAGTGAAAATGATATAGTTCTCCTTGCTCAAGCGATTAAAACATCATCACAAGAAGTAATTATAGTAAATTGTGGACTGATGCAGATAGATGTACTACTTAAAAGTGTGCAAAAAAAGTTAGAAGGATTTATATCAAAGAAGAGAATAGTTTTATGGGGGAGTCAACTATCGCCTGAACTAGCTCACTCTGATGCGCCTGCTAATTTTGGTGCAGCAGTAGCTGCAGGACAATTTATAAAACCTGGAGTAGTTGTTTGTATGCGTAATGGCATAATGAACGCAGATGGTGATTTTAAATCTTTGGCTGAACAGAGAGCTGAGAGTGATGGGATTGCTGTGTTTGATATGGGTGGTACAATAGAAGGGACTTGGAATGCAACGACTGACACTGCATCTACAATGCCGGGTGTTCCTTCATTTGTTGAACAATACATTCGAAATCAGGTTAGAATTGCTCAAGATTTAAGATATAAAGAAATTATAAGGGTAGATAGTCGTGATCTTAACGATCTATGGCGCACACAACTTCTTGAAAGTATTTCATTAGAAGTTAAAGGTGTTGTAGCTAGTGATGGTGTGAAATCTATGAATACCAAAAACTTTATTGTGCCGCACGGAACGTACACAAAAGCAGAAACTGCACGTTTCTTGCAAGAAAACGCAGATAACCATGTTAAAGAAGCAACAGTAATTTTACTTAGTGCGATGGTTCCATTGTCTTATGGAGCATATAATGGTGATGCAGGTTTTAATGTGGGATATGCGCTTATGGCGTCTACGATGTTGCCGCCTGGAGTCTATATTGCGGCGAATAGTTGTATATATGACCCGCAATCGACTGATAAAGATTTAACAAATGCACGATATATGAATAGACGTTATACTAAGGAAGAGGAAATTGAATATCGTAGAGCAATTAACTCTTATCCAGCTAAGGATAAGATTGTAGGATTGATATCTGAAATACTTGGTGAAATGACTGACAAGCAAATAGAGGAAATTAAGTATATGAATCCTGATGATTTAAAATCATGGGCATTCAATCCAGAGTTTTCAAATTCAGAAAAGAATTCAAGTAAGTAATAAAAACATTGCGGATCGCATTATCGTATTTAATGGTAATGCGATCTTTTTGTTTGATGAGTAAGGTTTTGCAGTTGAACAAAAGTTGTTAGCAAAAACCTTCATACTAACGGGTTTACAAATTAAAGTATGTTATGCTATAATAACCAATAGTGTTTTTTAGTAGCAATAAAAGGAGATAAGAAATAGAATGAAAATAGGAATAGTAGGATTGCCAAATGTAGGTAAAAGTACAATGTTTAATAGCATAACAAATGCAGGAGCGGAAAGTGCAAATTATCCTTTCTGCACAATAGAACCAAATGTAGGAATAGTTCCTGTACCCGATGAGAGATTAAAAGTGCTAGCAGAAATGTATGAACCAGAAAAAATTACACATGCTGTGATAGAGTTTGTTGATATAGCAGGATTAGTAAAAGGAGCAAGTAAAGGAGAAGGGCTTGGAAATAAGTTTTTATCTCATATTAGAGAAGTAGACAGTGTTCTGCAAGTTGTAAGATGTTTTGAAGATCCTAATATAGTACATGTTGATGGAAATATAAATCCAATAAGAGATATAGAAACAATTAATTTTGAACTTATACTATCAGATTTAGATACAATAGAAAAAAGAATGGATAAAGCAAAAAAGAATTTAAAAGCGGACAAAAAGTATCAAGCAGAAGTGACTCTTTTAGAAGCGATAAAGAAAACGTTAGAAGAAGGTAAACCTGCAAGAACAATAGAACATACAGCTGAAGAACAAGAGTTATTAAAAGAAGTGTTTTTGTTAACATCAAAGCCAATCATGTATATAGCAAATGTTTCTGAAGATCAACTTTCTAGTGTAGCTACAGACGAAAATGTAAATACGGTAAGAGAATATGCAGAAGCGCATAATAGTAGTTGTATACCATTGTGTGCAAAAATAGAAGAAGAGCTATCAGCATTAGAAGGTGAAGAGAAAAAAGAATTTTTAGAAGCTCTTGGACTTAATGAATCAGGATTAGATAAAGTTATAAAAGAGAGTTATTCATTATTAGGATTAATGTCTTTCTTAACAGCAGGAAAGCCGGAAGTAAGAGCTTGGACTATATCAAAAGGAACAAAGGCTCCTGATGCAGCAGGTAAAATCCATACAGATATTCAAAGAGGATTTATTAAAGCAGAAGTTACTGCGTATGAAGATTTAGTAAGAGAAGGTGGACCAAATGTTGCAAAAGAAAAAGGATTAGTTAGGTCAGAAGGAAAAGATTATATAATGGAAGATGGAGATGTTGTACTGTTTAAATTCAATGTCTAAGCGGATTTTAAGAAAAATTTTGTAAAAAACAGTAAAACTATTGCATTTAATTTTGAATTATGGTATAAATATAAAAGAGTTTATTCATAATAATAACAAAGGAGAAACATATGAAAACAAGAAAAGTAATTGTAAGTGTTGTAATTTTAGCAGTAATCACATTAATGGCATCAAATGTGTTTGCTTTTAATAATATAGATGAGCTAATGAATGAAACAACTCCAGGAGGAAATGAGATAACACAAGAGAACACAACAAATGAAACGGCAAATGAAATTGGAAACACAACAGGGAATACAGTTGGAGCACAAAACACAACAGGGAATGTAGATAAAGAAGGATTGCCTCAAACGGGATTAGATAACTCACTTGTGATCATTATAATAGTTTGTGGATTGTCTGCATTATATGCATATAAAAAAATCAGAGATTATAACTATTTATAAAAAGATGAATTATCAGAACAAGGGTTTACCCCTTGTTTTTTGTTGCTCTAATATTATAGAAAAATAGGGGTAGAATATACATTAACGTACTGCTTTAACTATAATTCTATTTCCATTTACAGCATTACAAGTAACTAAAGTAAGCTCATGTCGACCATTAGTTTCTTGACGAGTAGAAGAAACATCGGTCTTTACAGTTTCAAATTTATCATAGATAGTATAGTGAATACGATTACCGAGAATTGTCATAGATGACTACAATATCACCAATTTGCAACTGATCTAACCTGCTAAAGAATCTATCATCACCACAATTATGGGCTGCAATACATAAGTTGCCGGGGCTCATTTGGTAGTGGACCATCAAACCTACAAGGGGAAACTTGAAGCAAACGGTCATTTATGTCTGATAATATAGGGTATCTCAAATCAATTTTATCGATCTGTAAAATTCCTATAACAGAAAAACTATCTTCATCATCTAAACTAATAGAATGAGTAAGTGGAGAAGACGAAGTAGCAGTATAAAGCCTAGATATATCATAATTTCCTAATATAACTTGTGAAAGATTTTCATCCCTAGACATATTAAACAGTCCATAAAAGTAATAGATAGAAAAAAAGAGAGCAGCAAAGATAGAAGAGAAATAGTAAATTTTTAAAAACAATAAAGATCTTTTCTTCTTAATAATAGGTTTGTCCAATAAAGGTGCATGCAAAGAACAATGCTCACAAATACTATCGGAGAATTGAGAAGTGTGATTCGGTATAGAATTATTTGGAGTTTGAATTATTTGATTCATAATAATAGTGTATATAAAGAAGAAAAAATTATTCAATATTATCATCAATAATATTTATGGAAAAAATTTCTCAAAAAAAATTTAAAAAAATTCAAAAAATCTATTGACACTAAACAATAATATATGCTAAAATAATTTTTGCGTCTAGTCTTTCTAACAAGAAAGAAAAACGCATACAAAGTATAACTTATCTGTATGCATTGCATGCTACAGCTAAGAAAAAAGCACATTGAAAAATAAACAATAAATTCCTTTAAAGAGTTTCAGGTTCTAAGGAATCTGTACTTTAAAAAAACCAATAAGAAAAGAGATGGAGAAAGCCATTTAAAAAAACAAATGAAGA
>Ga0123355_10000554_pt1 | contig 50056 bp, 41 predicted proteins | sample TergutEmb28metaG_3_FD_89872 | JGI IMG/M metagenome (GOLD analysis project Ga0123355, IMG submission 89872) | Embiratermes neotenicus P1 segment gut microbial communities from Petit-Saut dam, French Guiana - Emb289 P1 | ecosystem: Host-associated > Arthropoda: Insects > Digestive system > Gut ...
ATTATTATTGTTATTATTGTTGTCATAACAATTTGGACAAGTACAATCATCCGAACATAGAGGTTCCGTTTCAGTATATCCCTCATCGATTAATTCATTTCTTGGTCGGACATGTACTGTTCTTGAAATATGCCAGTAAGTACCGGGCATGTCTTCTCTTGCAATTCTTGCATGTAGTTGAAATGTCCCAGTGTTGCCAGCTACTATACTCCATGACGGACCACCAGTCCACCCCCAACCTTCAGCTAAGGTATGATGATTAGGAACACTTGGATCAGGGTTAGATTGAGTGAGTGGTATCCCAGGAGGTTGATCACTTGTTCCAGCACGAGTTGCTCTTAATGTGACTCTGTATATTACTGGTTCACCGTTTACTCTGACTTGATTTAATGGTGTGTTTCCACGGTAAATACGTACACCCCATGCGTCACCAGGAATTGGATTATGCGGATCATTACTCGACCACATAGCGGAAGGAGTTCTTATAGTATACGGATTTCCGCCGGTACCCCGAGTGAAGTCTAGAAACCCACCATATCCCAAGAAGCCAAGCAATCCTGTTAATATAAATATAATCAAGATACTTGCGATGACGTTCATTAATCGTTTCTTTACACCAGCACGTTGTTGTTCATCCGGAGCATTTGCCAGCTTGAATGCAAGAAACACGGCAAAAGGAACGGCAACAGCACCAACCACAACCAATATCATTGATATGACATTTAATATCTGCCCAGCAAACCCTTCGCCTGTCCCAGGCGTGTCTCCCATCATTCTCCCTATGGTTTCAAGAAATCTCCCCATTTTCTTCTTTCCTTTGTATAGTTTGCAAACAGTATAACAAACTTATACTATTATGTAAAATCTAAAAATCCGTCGCCAGCTAAAAATGCAAGTAGACCCATTAGGATAATAATTATCATCATGGATGCAAGGACATTCAAGAACCGCTTCTTGGCTGTTGCACGTTGTTGTTCGTCTGGCGCTGTTGCCAGTTTGAAACCCAAGTATATGGCAAAAGGAAGGGCACATGCAACGATCACCCCTAAGATGATGAACAAGACATTGTAAATTTGGTCAGCAAATTCCGCTCCGCCGTTGGTTTCTGCTGACAAGTTTGTAAAATTTGTAATATGTTCAAAGAATATTTCCATACTTACACTAGTAGTATAGCAATACAGATGATATTATCAAAACTTTTAATGGGGTGAGTGATGGGGATCGAACCCACGACCTTCGGAACCACAACCCGACGCTCTAACCAACTGAGCTACACCCACCATGGTACCCTATATTATATGGAAGATTGTGGGTCGTTGTCAAGGTTTTTTGTTGAGGCGAAATATTTTGATTGACAAGTTCAATACTATTGTCTATAATCAAACTATCCTAGTTAAAAGTTGGGCACTCGGTTTGGCATTTACAAGTCTATCTGAAAAATTCAAGAATATTTTTGCGAAATTAACTCGGTCTGGGAAATTGACCGCGGTAGATATAAAGACGGCTATGCGTGAAGTACGATTGGCATTGTTAGAGGCCGATGTTAACTTTGCTGTTGTAAAAGACTTTGTTTCACGTACGAGTGAAAAGTGCATGGGCGAAGATGTCATGCAATCTTTGACGCCAGGTCAGCACGTTATTAAGATAGTTCACGAACAATTAACAGAGTTACTTGGTAAACAAAACGAGAAGTTAAATATCTCACCAAAGCCACCGACAGTTTACATGATGGTGGGCTTGCAGGGTGCAGGTAAAACAACCTTTTGTGCGAAACTTGGTGGTATGTTAAAGGGGCAAGGCAAGCGTGTCTTGCTTGTTGCCTGTGATGTGTACAGGCCCGCGGCTATTTCGCAATTGAAAACTGTTGGAAAAAACGTTGGAGTTGACGTATTTGAAGAAGGTCAGGGCGATCCGGTAAAAATTGCTAAACACGCACTCAAACACGCCGAGAAGGGAAATTTTGATACTATCATTGTGGATACTGCTGGACGATTGCATATTAACCAAGAGTTGATGAACGAACTTGTTCAAATTAAAAAGATTGTTAATCCTGTAGAAATTTTGTTAACAGTTGACGCCATGACGGGTCAAGACGCCGTGAATGTTGCACGTGAGTTTAATGAAAAGTTGGATATTACTGGCGTCATTCTTACAAAGTTGGATGGTGATACTCGTGGTGGTGCGGCGCTGTCGATTCGCCATGTTACAGGTAAACCTATCAAATTCGCTGGTGTTGGTGAGAAACTGGGCGACATTGAAGTATTTCACCCAGAACGAATCGCCAGCCGAATTCTTGGCATGGGCGATGTGCTAACAATAATTGAGAAAGCAACCGCAAATGTTTCCGAGCAAGAAATGAAAGCCATTGAAAAGCGAATGCGGGAAAATGCATTTACTTTGGAAGATTTCCTTGTTCAATTCGACCAAGTCAAAAAGATGGGTAACCTTGATGATATTATGGCGCAGTTGGGCGGAATGACTGGCGGCAAAATGAAATCGCTTGGCAAGCTTGACGAATCGCAAATGACACGTAACAAGGCAATAATACAATCAATGACTGTGAAGGAACGACGCAACCCAGAGATATTAAAGGCAAGTCGCAAACAACGTATTGCACAGGGAAGCGGTACGAGTATTCAAGAAATAAATGCGTTATTGAAACAATTTGAACAAAGTAAATTGATGATGAAACAGTTTGGTGCTATGGGTAAAAAAGGCAAGAAAGGCTTTGGAGGAATGTTTTAGTCATTGGGGCAAAACCCCGATTCTAAATAAATTATTACTAAAAGGAGGAAACCGACTGGAATGCTGAAAATAAGATTGACCAGACTTGGCGACAAAAAAAATCCGTTTTACAGAGTAGTGGTTGCCGATTCAAAGGCACCGCGTGATGGAAAATTTATCGACATCTTGGGTACTTTTGACCCATTGGTTCAAGAGAACTCAATTAAAATCGATAAAGACAAAACTCTTGAATGGATTAAAAAAGGCGCAATTCCTACTGACACGGCACGGGCAACTTTGGTGCGGGCTGGTATATTAGAACCAATCCCTTACAAACCAAAGCCAAATGCGAAGCCGCCAAAGGTCAAGGAAAAAAAGAAAAAGGGAGCGTGACGCTCCACCCAGTAATGGGTTTCACTCCTCTAACTAGTTTATAAAAAATTTTAATTAAAAAAGGAAAAAACAAAAATGATTCAAGTAATCGAACACATCATCAAATCCCTAGTGGAAAACAAAGACGCTGTCAAGTTGACAGAACAAGTCGACGGCGACAACATCACCGTAACCGTACAAGTAGGAGACGGCGACATGGGCCGCGTTATCGGTAAGCAAGGTTCAACAGTAACTGCTATCCGTACAATCCTTAAAAACGCAAACAGCCCAGACGGCAAGCGTTACTTTATTCAAATCGGCGATAAGCGTGAAGGCGGTCACCAAGGTGGCGGACGCGGTAGTTACTAAGCATAAATCGCAATATATTGTGATTAAAAAAGCACCACGCGGTGCTTTTTTTTGTTTTTAACTCTTAATAATAAAGACGGTGGGTTTTGCAAAAACTAAGAAATGCCACCAAGTTACAAATCCGCTATATCGTTTGGGCTGGTCTATGTGCCGGTTACTTTGCATGTCACGGTCAAGAATCGAGACATCGGATTTAATATGCTATATAAGAAAACTGGCGAGAGAATCCGTTATCATAAAACATGTGAAAATTGTCCCGAACAATTGACTTCTGGCGACATTGTAAAAGGGTATCAATACGAAAAAGGCAAATATGTCACTTTGACGGATAAGGAGTTTGAGTCATTAAAGTCCGAAAAGAACAAGTCAATCGAAATTGCACAGTTTGTGAAGTTAGATGAAATTGACCCGATTTATTTTGAAAAAAGTTACTTTGTAAATCCAACTGGTGCTGAGAAGGCATTCAAACTTATCTTAGATGCACTTCGAAGTGAAAATAAGGTTGGCGTTGCAAAAACTGTTCTTGGTCAAAAAGAACAGTTAGTAGCATTGCGGGCTATGGGTAGTGACATGATTTTATATACCATGCATTTTTATGACGAGTTGCAAGGAAATCCTACAAAAAGTCTTGACGAGAAAACGACTGAGAACGAATTAAAAATGGCTAGCCAAATCATTGACAATATGACAAGTAAATTTGACCCCAAGCAATATAAAGACGAATATCGTGGACGGTTGGAAAAGGCAATCAAGGAGAAGATTGCTGGTAAGACGATAAGACAGCCGAAGACAGCAAAAATTGCGAAGATTACAAACTTGATGGAGGCATTGAAAGCTTCGGTTGATGCGACAGCCAAAAAGCCGATACCTAAGTCAAAACGGGGTAAAAAGGTGGCTTCGTGAGAGTACAACTTGTAAAACTTGCTAATTGTGTGCCGACAAGGGGTGATTGGTTTTGGGAGTTGAAATATGATGGTTATCGCATGCTCATCTTTGCAGACCAAGGAAATGTCAAGTTGATAACAAGAGGTGGTCACAATTGGACAAATCGTTTTCCATCTGTAGAGAATTCTGTTAAAAATTGGGCTGGCGAACGTAAGTTTATTTTAGACGGCGAACTCGTTGTTGTAGACGAAAATGGACGAAGTGATTTTAACGCTTTGCAAAATTTTTCTCAGAATCTACAAAATGACAAACTTATTTTTGTGGCGTTTGATTTGCTCTTACTAGATAACAAGGACTTGCGTAAATATCCATTAAAAGAACGCAAAGAAATTTTGCAAAATCTTATGAGATATACACCTAAAAATTTAGTGCTTAGTGAAATAATTTCTGGAAACGCAAGAGAGTTATTAAATATTTTATGTAAGGGAAATTATGAAGGGTTGATTGGCAAACTAGCCTATTCAAAGTATGCAGGAAAACGAGATGGCAGTTGGATTAAATTAAAATGCGAAAATTACACACGATAATGTCAATGAAAATATCTAACCCAGATAAAATTGTCTTTCCAAAACAAAAAATTACCAAACAAGACGTAGCGGATTACTATGCAATGGTATCAAATATGATGTTGCCATATATAGAAAATAGGGCATTGAGTTTAGTTCGTTGTCCAAGTGGTGTAGAAAAAGATTGTCATTATCGGAAAAATCCAGACACAAACTCAGATAGCGATGTTGTTTTGGTTTCAACAAAAGAAGAACTCTTGCGACAAGTCCAGATGAACACAATAGAATTTCATATATATGGCTCACCTATAAACTCTCCTGAAAAACCAGATATTATGGTGTTTGACCTTGACCCTGATGAGAAACTTTCTCTTGCAAAATTGCGTCAAGGTGTCCGTGATTTGAAGTCTATCTTGGACGATTTGAACCTAATATCCTTTCTTAAAACAAGTGGTGGCAAGGGTTATCATGTTGTTGTGCCTTTTTCAAAAACATCAAGTTGGGAAATGTTTTCGGCATTTGCTAGCAATGTTGCACAATTGATGGAAGCAAAATGGCCGACTCGTTATACAACTAACATTCGAAAAAATGCACGGGAAGGCAAAATCTTTGTTGATTGGTTACGCAATTCTCGTGGTGCGACAAGCGTTGCGCCTTACTCTCTACGGGCAAAAGAGGGGAGTACAATATCTACCCCTATCAGTTGGACAGAGTTGAATAAAATATCACCTGATGGTGTGACAATGGCAAATTTTACAAAACGACTTACCAATGACCCTTGGGGAGAGTTTTTCATTGTTAAAGCGAAGCAGAAGTTGGGTTAGTTGTATTACAAAGTATTCATCCGTATATAAACATGAACTTGAGTTTGTGTTTTATTTTGTTAAAATAAAAATTTGGGACAAAATGTTTAATATATGGAAAAAGTCTTAACAAATTCTGCTATAAATGATGCTAAAAATGGAGGTGCTGAATTCCTTAGTGTACATAATAATTTTTTAATTACCGATCTTTCTTGTTGTGGCTTTTCAATTTGATAAGATAGCTCAAGAAGATTTGTTTTAAATGTTTCATCTGTCGAGTTTTTTAGAATATTTAAAACAGTATTTATCTCGGAGATCAATTCTCTAGTCTTGGAGATGTCGTTGATTGTTAATTTTGTTTCTGTGTGGATCTGGATGTTGCTATCGACTGCGATAGTGCAATTTTCTAGATTAGCATTGAAGATTAAATTGTTTGTGGTGGATTTTTTCTTACTTGATGGCTTAGGTAAAGTGTTGTCAATTATATCTTTAACATTGCATATTCGTGTATTTCTAATGCGATCAATTTCCTTCTCAAGATCAGATAGGTAGAAAGTATTATGATCTTTTTTAATTGGAAATCCTTCATTTAGGAAGTGACATTAAAGATAACATTTCTAATAGGAATCTCTCTGCGATGTTTATTGAAAAGATATTGCTCAAGTTTCGGATGCTTTGACTTGCTTTTTATCTTGCTTATACCTAAATATTTGTCTAAATAAATATCATAATTATCTGAATTCTCTTTTGCTAGTCTGGACAAGGTTTCCATTTCTGAAAAGTTCTCCTCGACATAATCTTTAAATGCTCCAAAGACTCCAATTGAGTAAAATGTACATTCGTCGTTGAATTTTCGCTTAATTAAGAATTCACTTTCTATCTCATGATAGATGATACTCTCATTTAGAATGCTAAGCTTTTTAAGTAATGGACTAGTGTTCTTAACGTTTGTTATTTTTCTTTGTTCATTGGCAAGTCGTTTAATTATAAAATATAGTACCGTAATTACGGTAGGGATTAATAGAATAATTGCTACAATTATATCTAATCGGAAGAGTAGTACAAAACCACATACTATTGCTTGATATATTGTTAAAAAGAAAAATAAGAATAGGTGCTCTTTAATAATCTCTCTTAGAGTTTCGTCTCTCTTTACACGGATGTCCTTGACAATGGAGATAAATATTGATGAAATGGACAAAAATAAATATATCAATGCACCTATCAATGGATGTTCAAGTATAGCTAGTGCAAAAAAAGTAAAAATCACAGTGCATAGAATAAGTGCGGTCAGTAATATAAAAAAATTCAGGATTGGTTTTTCTCTATTGTACATAATCAATAGTACCATAAATATACACTTTTGTCCATATTTAAAGTGCAAAAATAAAGTGCAAACGAATTGAATTAATTGCACTTTATTTTGTAATTATGGTATAATATAGGTATGGAAAATTTTGAAGAGTACAAAAAGCAAGGCGAACCAGATAAGGCGGAAAAGGCATTTCTTTGGGATACAGCAATTGGATTGCAAAAGACGGATGGATTGGAAGTGTCAGAACATCTAATCAAGATTGCAAAGAAACATATTGAAGGTGATATAACAATTAACCAAGCGAAAGAGGGTTTGGAATTATATTATCGTGAACAAACAAACAGAAATGACCAAAGTCGTACAGAGGAAGCAGATAAGGTGTCCGCAAGGATTATGGAGATGTTGGCGGAAAATACATTTTGGTTTCATCCAGAAGAATTTATAGGTATACACAAAAGATTGTTTGAAGGAATCTACGACCATGCTGGGAAAATTAGAAAAGATAATATAAGTAAAGGGCAAATAATTTTGGATGGTGATTCTGTTACCTATTTGAATTGGCAGAATATTGGAAAAGCGCTTGAGTATGATTTTGAACAAGAAAGATTGTTTGATTACAAAGGATTAACGATACGAAAGAAGATTGAACACATAGCAGAATTTACAAGACGCATTTGGCAAATCCATCCATTCATGGAGGGTAATACAAGAACAACCGCTGTTTTTATTGTTAAGTATCTTCGGACAAAGGGATTTGAGCCAAATTGGGATACCTTCAAGGAACATTCATGGTATTTTAGAAATTCTCTCGTACGTGCAAATTATGAAAACTTCAAAAAGGGTGTATACCAAACTAACGAATTTGTATTACTTTTTCTTGGGAATTTGTTGCTTGGTGAAAAGCACGAACTGCGAAATCGTGACATGATGATATCTGCGCCGAAAGACAAGATGCACGATGCTATAATCGCGCTAATAAAAGAAAAGCCAAGTATTACACAAAAAGAGATTTCAGTTATTGTAGGTAAATCAGAGAGGACGGTAAAAACAGTTATGAAACAGATGCAAGACAGTGGTTTTCTTAAAAGGGCAGAGTCAAAGAAGACAGGTCATTGGCAGGTTACGGATTTATAGTGGTCATTGTGATTTTATGGATAAAGTTTTAACAAAAGAAGAACCCTGCGACACTTCATCCAAATCGGCGATAAGCGTGAAGGCGGTCACCAAGGCGGGGCGGACGCGGTAGTTACTAAGCCTAAACCACAATCTGCTGTGATTAAAAACAAAACACATCGCAATTTTATGTGGTGTGTTTTGGTTGTGTAAAGATTTTACCCTGTCAGTGATTCAAAAACATTTTGCAGAAATTTAGACATTTCGTTTTCGACATTCCATGTAAGTGCCGCTTGCATTGTTGTAAATCTGCGGCCTTGTGGGTTTTTTGTTCGTGAGTTTAAAAATTCGCACATTTCGTCGATTTCCATAAAGTAATCTTCGCTTGGCGTTATTCGTTGGTTTTCAAATTCACGTATCCAATTCAGTATTGTCACGTGACTGTACCCGAGTAACATACCGATTTTACGTGTAGACAATCCAAAACAACAAAGAGTCAATGCCACTCTTTTTTCATTTTCAATGAATGATCTGTCATTTGTAAATTGACAACCGCATGATTTACAAAGATAACATTGCTTTCCGTGCCGATGTCCGCATTTGACATTATAATCACTGCCGCATTTCATACAGTTCATAGGCAAAGTATACCACACAATCATTATCAATTTACCGCTTATCATTACTTTCTTACCACTGATATAAAATGTACTTTGTATATTTAGGAAAAGGGAGGGACATATGTAAAATTTTATTTAAAATACTTGATCAAAATTAATTAACTAAATTAAAGGAGAAAAATTTAATGGAATTTCTTAGGAAGAATTGGATGAATATTGTATTAGCAACAATGACATTGACAGGAGCAATTCTGTTCATTGTTTTGCTTGCGGTATATAACCCATCTAATCATAACGAACTTACAAGTCCTTTGCTACCAGAATCTGTATCCGACCCAAGAAATGCGACGAGTTTCTTGTTTGCTCATATATCGGCTCTTGTTTTCTTTGTATTCGCAACTGTGTTAATTGTTATCAGAATGTTCGACACAAGTAAAACATATGGCAAATTTGTAATTGTTGCTGCGGGAATTATTTGTACTGTTTTGATGTCGATTTCTATGTTTGGTGCGATTACAAGTGAATCATCACGGCTTGCACGAGATGTAATGAACGGCGAACATGATGCACAAATAACTATGGCTGTTCAAATGCGTGTTCGAAGCGAGATGTTTGGTGCAGGTGGACTAGGAGAGCCTTTTGCTGTGATTCTTGATGGCGTGCCAGTCGAAGATTGGGTTAGCACGCTGACTGGTATAGGAGTGCCGCAGGCAGATGCACAAGGTCTTGTTGTCGGATTCAATAATGCAGTAACCGACAATTCTGCAATTCAAATCGGAGAAGCTCAAGATTCTGCCAGGTATCAATTCTTGTCAAGAGTTGTATCCCTGATGTCGCAAATGATGCTCTATGGATTAATACCGCTGACAATTGGGGCAAAAAAGTTATTTTGTTCCAATTGTTCGAGCAATTAGCAGTTTATTATAACAAACCGAAAACCCGCGAAGTTGCGGGTTTTTCATTACAAATTTACCACTTATCATTATTTTCTTACCACTGAAATGAATTTTAACCAATATACTTGGAGATATGGAAATATCTACATGGTTTATTGTTGCCCAAGTGCTGGGGGTGATTACGATATGTTTTGAATTTGCGTCATATCAAATCAAAAACAAGCAAACGTATCTTTTAGTAAATGGTATAGGAAGCGCGTTTTGGGCATTTATGTTTTTGGCTGTTGGGATGGCAACAACGATGAGTACCCAGATAACACTTTTCATTGTGGGGATATACAGTTCGGCAAGAGCATTGGTATTTTTCTGGATATTCCAAAAAGATACAATCAAAAGGCGACGTATTGGTAAGGGCTTTTTGATATTTATGATTTTTGTAGCATTAAGTGCAGGTATTACTATGATTACCAGACTTCCTACAACTGGAACAATTATTTTGCAAGCCGTGTCACTTGTTTTTGCACTTGGCTTTGTTATCGGTCAATATATGCCTGGCAAACACCCAGTTCGAATATCTGTGTTCTTTTATGCCATTATGTTGCTTTTGAACAGTACACCCCTTGCTATTTTAGACGGCAATGGGATTGAAAGATGGAATATTATGGGAATTGCGATAGAAGCATCAAAAATAATATCGGTTTTACTTTTCTATATAATATTCGTGCACAAAAAAGTATTGGCGAATAAGCTGGTACAAATAAAGAGTATAGTTGCTTGCGAGATGTCAAAAATAACCGCTTGTTCATCTGTTGAAGAAATTGCGAACATAATGCCGCCGGAAAAGTTGGAAAAGTTGGCTGTAAAAATGGTGCAATACGAATTGAGTTTGGTTGAACGTGACAAGATGATAGATATAAACTGTACTCGCGACCATACACGTGCTGTGCTTGAAGATATTCAAACTGTGCAGGATGTGAAAAACATGTTGGAAAAACTTATGCGTCTTAAGATGCAGAAGTTAGACAAACCAAAAATGACAGGAGTCGCAAAAGAAGCGATACTTGGTCAATAAAATAAAGGAGAAAATAAAAATGTCAAAAATCACTATAAGTGTTGACAACACAGCAGATTTGGGGGAAGAGTTATATAAAAAACACAACCTTGAAGTAATTTACTTTGGTGTAGTTATAGGCAGCGAGTTACATCGTGATACCGAAGTAAGGCCCGAAGACATCTACAAAGCGGTTGAAGTGGATGGTTTGTTGCCAAAAACAAATGCGGCATTGGAGATTGATTACCGAGAATTGTTTGAACGAGCAACCGTGGATGGTGGTAGTATTATCCATTTCAACGTCTCGGACAGATTGTCAGCAAGTCATGGGAATGCAAAGCGTGCAGCAATTGGTCTTGACCGTGTGCATGTGATTGATTCGAAAAATGCTTCTGTTGGTACTGGAGTTCTTGCTATACGTGCGAGCGAACTTGTAAAAGAAGGAAAGAGTGTTGAAGAAATTCTTGCAAGAATAAATCCTTTAGTAGATAAGGTAGATACGAGCTTTATCATCAAAGATCTGAATTACCTATATCGTGGTGGTCGTGCGAGCGGTCTTAAATTGCTTGGTGCTAATCTTTTGAAGATCCGTCCATCTCTTGTTGTTACAAAAGGAAAAATTGTTCCGGACAAGAAATTCAAGGGACAGTTTGCTCCTGCTGTAAGTGAATGGACAAAGTATAAAATTTCGCATACTCATTCTGCGGATAAAGAGTTGATGTTTGTGGTAACAACAGACATTGAAGAATCTATTACAGAGTCAGTAATAAAATCTTTCAAGGATGCCGGGTTCAAAAATGTCATTCGCATCACTATTGGTACTACGCTGACAATCCATGTTGGGCGTAATGCAATAGGTGCGATTTTTCTTCAAAGTTAAAAGGAGTTTAATTACCAACTATGGTTGTAGGTATTCCTAGGGCATTGCTCTATTACTATTTTAAAGATGTCTGGATTGATTTTTTTCGGGAACTTGGCGTCAAGACAATCACAAGTCCGCCAACAAATAAAGAAATTGTTAAACGCGGCGTAGCATTGTCTGTAGATGAAGCATGCTTTTCATCGAAGTTATGTATTGGTCATGTTGATTGGCTGGTAGGCAAATGCGATATGGTTTTCGTACCAAGATTTGAAAATATAGGTATTCGTGAAGATTTTTGTCCGCGAATATTTGGGATGTACGATGTTATCGAACATACATTTAAAAACGCGAACTTACTCAGTGCCGATGTCAATATTTTGTTTCGCAAGCGTGAAGTAGATGCCTATATGCAAATTGGGCAGCAACTTGGGTTCAGTGCGGAAGAGTCAAAAAAAGCATTTGAAGTAGCAAGTGAGAAAGCGAAACAGATTCATGCGCAAGCCTTGTCAAACCAAGAGAAATTAATTGAACAAGATGGAATGAAAGTTCTGTTGGTATCGCATTCATATAATCTTCATGATTCTTATGTTGGTGGACCGATAGTAGAATACTTTGACAACAATGATATAAAAGTAATATTTGATGATTTGGTAGATACGAAAGAAGCGAAGCAAAAAACAAAAGAAATTCACGGCAATAGAATATATTGGAAGATAAACAACGACCTTTTAGGTGGCATTGAATTATACAAAGACAAGGTTGATGGCATCGTCTTGATAACTACATTTCCGTGTGGACCGGATTCTATATTTAACGAAATGATTACACGGAGCATATGCGATAAACCGATTTTGTCTCTTATGGTGGATGAGTTAGATGCTACGGCGGGATTGCAAACAAGGCTAGAAAGCTTTATAGATATTTTGACCGCTCGAAAGAAAGGGGGATTATTAAAATGAAGAAGATTGGGGTTTTCCCGAAAATGGGCGATTATACTTTGCCCATAAATATTTTGATGGAACAGGCAATTGGTTATCAAATGATGGTTTGTCCGCCTATTACCGCACGGACTGTCGAAATTGGTGCAAAGCATAGCCCGGATACTGTGTGTACTCCGTTCAAGGTGACTCTTGGTAATTTTATAGAAGCACTTGAAAAAGGTGCGAATATGTTATTCATGCCGGGATTTGGGTGCCGTCTTGGTTTCTATGACATGTTGCACGAGAAAATCTTAAAGGGTCTTGGATATGAATTCCAAATGGTCGCATTGTGTGATTATATTGCATCCCCGCATCGTGTTTTTAAAACTCTGCAAGAATTGGAACCAGATGCCTGTGTGTCAAGAGAAAAATTCGACGAAATATTTGCACTTGTTGCACAGATAGTTGTTGACATGGACGAGTTAGCAGAACAGTTAAGGCGAAACTCGGCGTTTGAAGTTTTGAAAGGCAGTCACGAGAAAATCTATCAATCGTACCTTAAAGAAGCGAGAAAATTAATAGATATTAAAGATGCATTTAAGCTTTGCGAAAAGTATAAAGTGCAAATGAATGATATAGAAATTAAAAGACCTGAAAAATATCTTCGTATAGGAATTGTTGGCGATTCGTACACAGTAATTGAACCGCATGGTAATTGCGAGATGGTAAAATGGTTGATAGACAATAAAGTGGAAGTTGTTAAACCGACCGATTTGACTTATTATGCGGAACATATATTCGATGTCCCAGGTTCAATAGCAAACAGCGGCGGTTATGTGAAATATGCACTTGGCGGTAATGCGAACAGTACAATCGCGCAAGCATACAAAATGGTGAATGAAAAGTTAGTCGACGGAGTAATCCATATAAAAGCGGCGACATGTTCGCCCGAAATCTCGGCAATGACAATATTGCAAGACATATCAAACGATTTTGAAATTCCATTTATGTATATGACATTTGACACAGAAACTGGTGAAGCTGGTGTTCACACGAGACTGGAAGCATTTTGCGATATGCTGTCCATGAAGTCTGCAATTAAACAAAAGAAGAAGGCGGTTTAAAATGAAAAAAGCATATTTAGGAATTGACATAGGTTCTATATCAACAAAAGGCGTTGTCATTGACGAGAAAAATAAAATCTTGGCATCAAGTTATATTTGGACGAATGGAAATCCTTTGAGCGCGGTGAAGGAGTTGTTAAATGAACTGAAACCTGGTTTACCTAAGAATCATAAAATCGTCGGTGTTGGAACTACTGGTTCGGCAAGAAAACTTGTGGGTGTTGCGCTTTGTGCTGGTGTTATTAAAAATGAAATTACTGCGCATGCGATAGGGACGCTTTCTGTTGTGCCAGATGTTTCGACTATTTTGGAAATCGGCGGTCAAGACAGCAAAATTGTCCTGGTTAACAATGGTGTAGTTAATGATTATGCTATGAACACACTTTGTGCGGCTGGGACGGGGTCATTTTTGTCAAGTCAAGCAAAACGACTGGATATACCTTTAGAAGAATTCGCGGAACTTGCGATGACTTCAAAAAATCCGGCAAAAATTGCGGCGCGATGTACTGTGTTTGCCGAAAGCGACCTTGTGCATAAGGCACAAATCGGTTATTCAAAAGCGGACATCGTTGCAGGTCTTTGCAGGTCTATCGTCTTGAATTACTTAAACAATTTGGCAAAAGGAAAACTAATCAAAGCCCCAGTCGTCTTCCAAGGTGGTGTAAGTAAGAATATCGCCGTTGTGAAAGAATTCGAACGAGAATTAGGAATGCCAGTATATGTCGACCCAAATGGTCATTTAATGGGGTGCTTGGGTGTTGCTATCTTGGCGAAAGATGCACCAGAGATTGACTTTAATTTCGATATAACAGATGTAAACTTTGAAACAAAAGGCACCGAGTGTGAAAAATGCCCAAATTCCTGCGAAGTTATTTGTGTTTACAGAAACAACGAGTTAATAGACATGTGGGGAAACAAATGCGACAGAGGTGGCACAGTTTAAACTTAATTTCCTTGTGTGTTTAGCTTTTAGTTGGAGTAATTTAAAAAATGTGATACAAACTAATCAGGATAAGTTGTTAACACAAGGGGAAAAACATGAGAAAGATTTCTTCAAGGATAATGGCGCTTGGGATTGCATTGGTTCTTACACTGGCGATGTTGGGGGTTGGGATTGGATTGTTCTTGCGAGGTCCAACAAGTGACGCATCGCTTGGGTGGCAACCCCAACACTACCACATTCACCAAGTTCACACACAATCATTGTTTCGCCATTCAGGTAGTACAGGTGGTGCGGGGATAAACCAGGCGACTGCACGAGCACTTATTGATATATTGGATAATCCGATTATTGCTGGCTCGGTTCCGCGGCATGCGGGGCATTTTTCAAATTTTGCAACGGCACCATCAAATGTTACTCAACCCCAAGGTGCTGTGTATATTCGTTTGTTTGATGAATTGCCCGCTAGTGTGACTACACAGGTGCATGGTATACAAACATCGCCACTTCGTGCGTTTACCAATAGTATTAATGCTGCTGGTAATAGTATACAAGGTGGTGGAGCAAGATGGTGGCAAGTCGTGTATATGGCAGATGGCACGTTGACACTGCTAATGGCGGAATCATATCGTGAGACGCTTTTTGTTCCTGCTAACAATTTGTATTCTGGCTCTTCAGTAAGAACAAATTTGTTGACGGACTTTGACAATGTAATGGGTCATTTCAACCATCCTACAATTGCAAATACAATTGTCATGCCTAATACTGTTTCGTGGCAACAAAATCAACCTGTTACGCCATGGACTTGGAGAACTGCCACCAATCAAAATGTGCCATTAGGCGATCGCGTATGGATACCTTCGGGTTATGAGATGGCTAATACATCCACAACAGACACCATACCTGCTAATATCGGGATTGGGTTCACAAACCAAGCGGTCCGTACTGGTTTATGGCAAATGAACGCATTCGATCGCGGTTTTTCCCAGTGGTTCGGTGGTAGCACTAATGGAGTTCATTTTCGTACGGCTGCTGATGCAATTGGTGGGACAGAGGTTGCTATAGCATTACCCAATGGTACATTTACCAGTCAGGCTCTTGGCCATGCTGCTCAAGGCATTGGCACTATCCGCCCCGCAATTCATTTGGACATTCAAGCAATTCGCAATGCGGCATCAACCGAAATGGTTTACAACCAACCATTGTTCAGAACAGATGGAATTAACGAAGACGCGGTGGAAGCATTAATAGACGCCATGCGTGGTGCAGCGAATGGCGCTGACCCAATGACCGCATCCCTTACAGCGGCAGATTTTTCAAGATGGGTGCGTCGAGATGCAGGAGTATATAACCCATCACAGCCAGGAACCTTATTGGTTGATTTGTTTGATAATTTGTCCGTCAGTGGTGTGAATGCATCAAATATAAATGCGTTGTCAAGACAAATGTGGCAACCAGTATTTTTACAAGATGGTATTTTAACCCTATGGATGGACACACCCTACAGAGCATCTATGTTTTCGCCTTCGAACTTTACCTCAGGGGAAGCCCCGAACTTGTATTTAAATTCTGTGATTCGGTCAAATATTTTGAATGATTTTGTCGGGCACACGGGGACAGGCCCACCTAACGCTATCTCTGTACTTGGTAATTTTAATGCTGATGTGAGGAATGCAATTGTTCCGACCAATGATGTTGCTTGGCAAATACAACGACCTTCAAGTATAACCGAAATTATAATTGCCTTGAACCCTGCCGTACCTAATAATGACTTAATTTGGATACCATCCGTATTTGAAGTGTTGCATAGCAATCCTGCTCCAGCATCTCCTCCAATTGGTCATAATGTTGGTGGTGCAAATCAATTTTCGCGTATAGGTCAATGGCAATTGAATGCACGTGACCGTTCTTTTCCGACTGCTGGATTTGATGCTAGTACTACTACTTGGCTTCGTTCTCCTGGAAGTGGGGGCGGTAATACAGTGAGTGTCATTTCGCCGTCTGGTGGATCGACAGCTTCAGCAGCCATGGTGGATAACCGTGTTATCCGTCCGGCAATTCACATAGATTTAAGAGCAATATTCGAACAACCAACAGTAGATGCGGGGTTCACAGTGGGGTCAAATCCACTTGCTCGGGTTAGTGTTACTGGTCAAACTGCTACAACAAATTCAATCGTAGTAACAGGTAATGAGGTTGCGTTGACATTTGATGCGGGCAGTGCGAATCATAGGGCTAATTGGTTTAGTTTCACACATTCGACCTATGGCAATTTCAGAACTGGTGCGGTTGCTCTGTCAGGTGATTGGGGAGGATGGTCAAACTTAGGGGGGACAGGTCAATGGGGAAGCAGAGTATTCGGACAATGGCGACATAGGATTCGTGACAATGGTAGATTTGTCGAATTTGAATTTCGAAATTTGGACATAGATGCATTCACAGATACTGATCCGTTGCTTATCAGAGCTAGGTCAGCTGAAATATTAGCAGCACCAGTTCTTTCGCGAACTGGCAGCACATTTACTTGGAACGAAATACCACACGCGACTGGGTACAGGATGAGTATAAACAATGGTTTCACATGGGTGGATGTAACTTCGCCAATAATATCTGGTGGTGTTGTTTCATATATTCCAACTTCACTTTTTGCGCCGATACTAAACCAAACTTTCTTGCTCCAAGCAATCTCTACGGATTTGTATAGGATGAACTCATTTGTGAGCAACGCCGTATCGTATAGGCATATACCTCCACCATCTGCACCAGTTATAAGTCGCGTTGGTACAACAAACACAATTTCTTGGGATGCAGTATATCTGGGTTGGGTAGATTTTGGCAGTGTTGGTTATGCAACGAGTTACCGCATATACCGTAACGATACATTGATTGGAACGGCTGGGCCTGGGGGATGGGTGCGTAACCATGTGGGGGCGTCGGAAACTTTTGATGTGTCACAGCACTTAGTTGGAGGCAGAAATAGGATTACTGTTACAGCAGTTTTTCAAGCCGACTGGTTTTCACCATGGTCGGCGCATAGTAATCACATTGATATATATGTGCCTGTGGTTGACGCGGGATTTACGACTGGGTCAAATCCATCTGCGTTGATTTGGCATACACACCTTGGTTCTGGAGGTGCAACAAATTCTCTTGTCACATCAAGTCAACTGGATATTGCATTAACATTCGACGCTGGGGCAAACCATATCATAACAGCATTGAATATGCGTGGTGCATCGGTTACATTGCCGGCACTGTTATCCCAGACTTGGTCACTTTGGCAAACAATTCCAAATGGAGGTGGGGGAGAATTCCGTGTAAGACGATGGAGTACTAACAGAGAGATACACATTGAACTTCGAAATTTAAACGGAGCAACATTCACAGACATAGCGCCGTTGTTGGTGAGAGCAACTGCAACAGAGCAGATAACGATTGATTTTAACGCAAACGGCGGGCAAGGTGGGGTATTGTCTTCGACGCAAAATATAAATGCTGTTGTAGTTTTGACTTCGATACATCAACCAACACGAACGCATTTCACGTTTGGTGGTTGGGCAACAAGTCAAGCGAATGCAAATGCAGGTATTGCACAATATCAAATAGGCGACACACTTACTTTTGATGTAGGTAGAACGCTTTGGGCGGTATGGACACCGATACAATATACAGTTACCTTTTTAACGGGAGCAGGCGGGTCTACAATCAATCAAGTTACAGGTCTGACCATTGTTGGCACAAACCATCAATTTACGTTGACCGAAGCCCATCGACCAACAAGAAAACATTTCGTATTCCAAGGTTGGTCTGCAACTTCGTCGGCTGGACCTGTTGATTATGTAATTGGTAACACGGTATCAATAATTACAAACAATGCTGTGAATCCAGTAGTCGCGGGTAACAGAACTTTGCATGCTGTCTGGATAGACAGAACGTATACTTTGAATCTTGATGTAGGTGCGGGAAGTATAGTAGGTGGACTTGTTCATACTGGAATATTCAGTAATTCGGTTACACCAAACATACCAACAAGAACGCACTTTACATTCCAAGGTTGGTCTCGAGATGGTGCGAATGGAACAATTCATTATCTGCCGAACGCACCTGTACCATTTTATTCTGCTGGGAATATGACGAATTTTGCAAGGACGATTCATGCTGTGTGGCAGGAAATAACATATACAGTTACATTGAATGTGGGTGCAGGGACAATCACAGGAGCCTTGACGCACACCGGTACTTTCCCAAATACATTTACACCAAACTTGCCTACACGAACGCATTTTACATTCATGGGCTGGTCACGTGATGGTGCCAATGGGGCAATTCATTATGCTCCAAGTACACTTGTACCATTTTATTCGGCATCAAACATGACAGGAAATGGTCGGACAATATTTGCTGTCTGGCAGGATATTACATACACTGTTACACTTAATCTTGGTGGTGGAAATATTGTAGGTGGATTGACGCACTCTGGCACATTCCCGAATACATTTACGCCAAACAACCCTACAAGAACGCACTTTACATTCCAAGGTTGGTCTCGAGACAGCGCAAATGGAACAATTCATTATCTTCCTGGTGGTTCGGTACCATTCTATTCTGCAGGAAATATGGTTGCAAATGGCAGGACCATGTATGCAGTATGGCAAGATGTTACATATAGTGTAACACTTAACGTAGGCGCGGGAAGTATAGTCGGTGGACTTACACACAGTGGAATATTTCCGAATTCATTTACACCAAATGTACCAACAAGGACACACTATGAATTCAAAGGATGGTCGCGTGATGGTGCAAATGGAACAATTCATTATCTTCCTGGTGCATCAGTATCGTTTTATTCTGCAGGAAATATGATTGCAAATGGCAGGACCATCTTTGCCGTGTGGGAAAATATTTCATTCACTGTGACATTGGATTTAGATGGTGGAACTATCACTGGTGGTTTGACTCATACTGGATTATTAGGTGAGACTTTCACGCCAAACAACCCTACACGAACGCACTTTACATTCCAAGGTTGGTCTCGAGATGGCGCAAATGGAACAGTACACTATGCACCAAGCACAGCAGTACCATTTTATTCGGCATCAAACATGACAGGAAATGGCCGGACAATATTTGCTGTCTGGCAAGACATCACATATACAGTGACACTTAACCTTAGTGGCGGTACGATAACAGGGGGGCTTACACATTCTGGGACATTTCCGAATGATTTCGTTCCTAATACTCCAACCCGAACGCATTTCACATTCATGGGATGGTCTTTGACAAGCGGTGGTGCGGTTCACTATGCACCAGGCACAGCAGTTGCATTTTATAACACACGAACAATATTTGCAGTATGGGAAGATATTACATACACTGTTACACTTGATCTTAATGGTGGAAGCATTACTGGTAATTTGACCCATTCTGGAATATTCCCAAACTCGTTTACACCAAACATACCGACACGAACGCACTTTACATTCCAAGGTTGGTCGCGAGATGGTATAAATGGTGCAGTGCATTACGCACCAAGCACGGCAGTATCATTTTTTGACACAAGAAATATCTATGCAATATGGCAAGACATTACGTATACTGTTACACTTAATCTGAATGGTGGGACGATTTCTGGTGGTTTAACGCATTCTGGAATATTCCCGAATTCATTTACACCAAACACGCCAACACGAACACACTTTACATTCCAAGGTTGGTCGCGTGACGGCATAAATGGTGTTATTCACTACGCAGCAGGTGCAGCAGTGCCATTTTTCGACACACGAACAATTTACGCAATATGGCAGGACATTACATATACAGTTACCTTGAATATCGGTGCTGGTACTATAACTGGCGGGTTGACGCACTCTGGGATTTTTCCAAACACATTTACTCCTAATATACCAACACGAACTCACTTTAATTTTATGGGTTGGTCGCGAGATGGTGCGAATGGGACAGTACATTACGCACCAAATGCTGCGGTACCTTTCTTTTCTGCGGGTAATATGGTTGCAAACGGCAGAACAATCCATGCTGTGTGGGAAGACACAGAGTATACGGTTACATTCAATACTTTGAATGCTTTATCAACAATTCCATCAGAGACTGGATTATTGTTTGGTGGTTCATTTTTACTAACAGTGTCACATGAACCATTTCTTTTGAATAATGTATTTATGGGTTGGGCAACATCTCAAGGCGGTGCTGTTGTATATAACATCGGTGACACAGTAACTATTACTCAAGTTTTGATTGATGCGGGGCTGACATTATGGGCAGTATGGGATGATGAAGTTTTCTCTGTTCAATTCAATGTAAGAGGTGGAACCGCAATAGCGTCTGAACCTGGAATAATTGACGATGTAATTACTTTGACTACGGCGCATGAACCTACAAGAACTCATTTCACGTTCTTGGGTTGGGCAACATCTCTTATAGATGCAGAAGCGGGTAACTTTACACTTAATGCGGGCAATACAGTGACAATAACGGGCAACATAGTGTTGTATGCAGTATGGCAAGATATTACGTACTCGGTTACATTAGATCTTGCAGGAGGAAATATTACTGGCGGTCTTGTCCATTCTGGAATTTTCCCAAATTCGTTCACACCGAATGTACCAACACGAACTCACTTTACATTTATGGGTTGGTCACGTGATGGTACAACAGTACATTATGCACCAAGTACTGCTGTTTCGTTTTTCTCTGCGGGTAATATGACAGGAAACGGAAGGACAATATACGCAATCTGGCAAGATGTTACATATACAGTAACATTAAATGTCGGGGCAGGGTCTATCATAGGTGGACATACGCATTCTGGAATTTTCCCAAACACATTTGTTCCAAATGAGCCAACGCGAACTCATTTTAATTTTATGGGTTGGTCGCGAGATGGTGCGAATGGGACAGTACATTACGCACCAACTACTGCTGTACCATTTTATTCAACACGAACAATTTTCGCGGTCTGGCAAGATATAACATATACAGTAACATTAAATGTCGGTGCAGGTAGCATTACTGGTGATTTGACTCACTCTGGAACATCCCCGAATTCATTCACACCGAATGTGCCAACGCAAACTCACTTTAATTTTATGGGTTGGTCGCGAGATGGTGCGAATGGGACAGTACATTACGCACCAAGTACGGCTGTACCATTTTTCAACACACGTACAATCTATGCTGTTTGGCAAGATATAACTTACACGGTGACCTTAAATGTCGGTGCAGGCAGCATAACTGGTGGGTTGACACACTCTGGAACATTCCCAAACACATTTGTTCCAAACGAGCCAACGCGAACACATTTTAATTTTGTTGGTTGGTCGCGAGATAGTGCTACTGGATCTGTACATTATTTACCGAGCGCTACTGTACCATTCTATTCAACACGAACAATTTTCGCGGTCTGGCAAGATATAACATATACAGTAACTCTTGACATTGATGCAGGAACAATTACTGGTGGCCTTGTCCATTCTGGAATTTTCCCAAATTCGTTTATACCGAACCTGCCATCAAGAACGCACTTCACTTTCCAAGGATGGTCGCGAGATGGTACGAATGGAACTGTTCATTACGCACCAAATGCTGCGGTATCGTTCTTTTCAGCTGGTAATATGACAGGCAATGGAAGAACAATATATGCTGTGTGGCAGGATGTTACATATAATGTGACCTTAAATATTGGCTCAGGAACAATTACTGGTGGGTTAATACACTCCGGAATATTCCCAAGTTCATTTACTCCGAATATCCCAACGATGGCTAACGCTGCGTTTATGGGTTGGTCAAGAACTTCTGGTGGAACTGTTCACTATGCACCAAGTGCTCCGGTACCATTCTATTCTGCTGGGAATATGATTGGCAATGATCGAACGATTTTTGCAATCTGGCAATCAAATATGTACACAGTCACGCTTGATATAGGTGCTGGAAACATCACTGGAGGGTTGACACATTCTGGTCAAGTTGGTCAATCTTTCACACCAAATCTACCAACACGAACTCATTTTAATTTTATTGGTTGGTCAAGGACTGGTGCAATTGGGCCTGTGCATTATGCGCCAAGCACATCTGTACCATTCTTTTCAGCTGGGAATATGACTGGCAACGGTCGAACTATATTCGCAGTATGGGAGGATATGGAATATACAGTCACGCTGAATGTTGGTACAGGAACTATTATAGGCGGACTTACACATTCTGGGATCTTTGGTAATTCATTTGTTCCTAGTTTGCCTTCAAGAGATCATTTCACGTTTGCAGGTTGGTCACGATATGGCGCAGATGGAACTGTACATTATGCACCAAGCACTGCTGTGTCTTTTTATGCGACTCGTACTGTATTCGCTGTATGGAATGCTGTTGAATACACAATTACGTTTAATTCTAATGGCGGGGGTGCGGTTGGACCTGTTGTTGGTGTGCATCCAACTGCAAGTGCGGAGAGTAATTTAAATGCGTCATTTGTGGTGACTGATCCTGCTCATGTTCCTACTCGTTCAAACAATATATTTATGGGTTGGCAAGATGGTGTCACATTACATACTGTTGGTTCTACAATACAAATTTTCCCAACAAGAACTTTGACAGCACAATGGTCAGAAATTTATACAGTGACTCTGGATGCAAATGGAGGATCTCCAAATGCTTCAATCACTGGTCAAAATCTTTCTACACACACTCTTACACATATTCCTATATGGACTCATAGGCAGTTCTTGGGATGGGCATATGCCAACAATGCGACAACGCCAGATTATCTATTGGTCGGTTTGAACAGCGGTGTATTCACAGTCACAGGCACACAGACACTCTATGCAGTATGGGGTGCAAGACCGTATACTGTACAATTTGACTCAAGAGGTGGAAGCAATATTCTAGACGAAGTTGGGGTACACATAGACCTTACAACTGGGTCAAATCATTATTTCACAGTCACTGCGCCAAGACATGTACCATTCTTTCAAGGTCACGAGTTTTTGGGTTGGGCGACATCTTCGGCAGATGCTGTGGCAGGTATTATTGAATACGAACTTGGTGATGATATTCAATTCTATCCGAATAGAACACTTTGGGCGATATGGCACAGAATACCAGTCCAATTGAATACCCCAACAAGCCTTGAAGTTAGCGGCAGCACAGGATTGCTGACATGGGTGCAAGTCAACAATTCAACAGGTTACAGAATTACAATATCAAATATCGCAACAGGTGCGGTCATGACTGGGACGTCAATCACTAATTCTTTCAATATGAACACAGCAGAGGTTCGTGCATTTCTAGGTAACTATACATCTTTCGATATTACTGTAACTGCACTTGGTAATGGCACATATTTGCTTGATTCGTTTGCAAGTATTCCACATAACATTGACCCAAGCGATATGAGATTCACAATAGTTCAAACCAGAAATGATGGACCAAATATGGTAATGATAATAGCAGGTATTGCTGGGGGATTATCATTGTTATTAGTGCTGATACTGATCTTACTTTTAAGAAGAAAACAGAAGGATAAGATACCCTCAAACAGTAAAAAGCACTTGATCTAAATTAATTTATTCATCTATGACTTCAAAATCTATATTCATTTGTCCGCCGAGTACTGTGCCATATGCCAACTTGTTTGCACCATACTTTGAACGGATTTTGTCAAATGCTTTGGTAATCTTGCTTTCTTCGTCATTCTCTGTGCTGTCATTAAAAATATCTAATTGTGAATGCCTATCATGTGTCAAATTAGAAACAGAAACTCTGATTGAATGGATTGGGAAGGGCAGGTCTTGATTTTTCTTGTCTATTTTTACTAATTTACAGAATATGTCTATTGCCGTATCGACTACTATTCGTGCATTATCTGTTGGTGCTTTGATGGATGACTGTGCACCTTGCCATCGCAAGTCTTCATCTCGGATAGACAAATTGATTGTATATCCTCGCAATTTCTTTCTTCTCATGCGTGTGGCGACTTCCTCGGCTAGAATATAAACCACTTGGATAACTTCTTTCAATGTAGTCATATCTCTGGGAGTTGTTGTACCGTTACCTACACTTTTAGCTTGTCGGTGGTTGTGCGCCGACGAAACCTGGTCGTTGCAATCGCCGCGTGCTGCTTGCACAAGTCTTTTCGCCATAATACCAATCCGAGCTTCCAGTAATTTTTCATCAAAGTTTGCAAGGTCACCAATTGTTTTGATACTTAACTTTTCAAACATTCTAGCAGTTTTTCGTCCAACAAACAACATATCTTGTACGGGTAAGGGCCACACAAGTCGTTTATAATTTTCGCGATTGATTACAGTAACTGCGTCTGGTTTTTTAAGGTCACTGCCTAGTTTCGCATAAGTCTTGTTCCATGACACTCCAACTGAAATTGTTAATTCAAGTTCTTGCTTGACCAACTCCTTTATCTTGTATGCAATCTGTTCTCCTGTGCCAAATAGTTTTTTACTGTCGGTTACATCAAGCCAACATTCGTCTATACCAAAAGATTCAATCTTATCCGTGAATCTGTAATATATGTCGCGTACTTTTTTTGAAAATTTGCCATACTTGTTGTGTTGTGGTTTAACTATTTGAATGTCTGGACACTTTTGCATTGCCATCCATACTGCATCACCAGTCCGAACACCGCACTTTTTCGCCCTTTCACATTTTGCGAGGACAATTCCTTTTCGCTCTTCTGGATCGCCGCAGACTGCTACTGGTTTACCTATCAATAATGGTTCTAAAATTACCTCGACCGAGGCGAAGAAGTTATTCAGATCACAATGTAGAATTGTTCTTGGCATACTCATACTTTCAGTATATCATGTGTGTTTATGGATAAACTATGAATTATGAAATTCGACAAAAATTGTTTGACATAAATAATGATTATGTTAAAATAAAGTATTCACATAATTAGTGAAAACAAAGGGGGGAAAACTATGAAAAAAACATTGATGACGCTTGCGGTACTGATGCTTGTAATACCTGTTGCAATTGTGATGACAGGATGTTTCGGGAGAAACAATGATGATGACAATGGTCCAGGGAACGGAGGCGATCCAACGACCTATACCATTACCACAGCTGTAAGTCACACGGGTGCGGGAACGGTTACTGCGACTGGTGGAGGATTAGTTGATTTGCCGGCTGGAACTGTTAGAACATTTACAGTTGATGTTAATACTGGATGGACTTTCGTGGATTGGACTGTTACTGGAGCGGGTACTATCGCTGCACCGCTTAATACTACTACGCAATTTACTGTTGGCGCGGGGAATGCCACATTGACTGCGAATTTCACACAATCTGTACAAGTTGAAGCAGGTCTTAATTTCACTGTCTCAGGCGGATCAGCAACTGTTACTGGCTTGGTTGATACAGTGGAAACAACGCTTACAATACCTGCAACTCTAGGTGGATACCCAGTGACTTCGATCGCTGCTAATGCTTTTGAGGGCGGAAATTTAGTAAGTGTTATATTCGCAGGTAATGTAACAGCTATTGGTGCAAATGCTTTTGCGAGCAACAACCTGACAACTGTTGCACTTCCGGCCTCTTTAACGACTATCGGTGTAGGTGCTTTTGCAAACAATAACTTAGCAACACTTCCTGTAATCCCTGCTGGCGTGACAACATTACAAGGTTTTAACAATAACCTGATAACTACTGTTGAAATACCTGCACACATCACTGTTATCGGTGAACTTGCACTTGCGAATAACATGTTGACATCTATGCCAACGATTCCAGCCAGTGTTACGTTCATAGCAGAAAATGCATTCGACGGTAACCCAATTGATTAATGAAAGTTAAAAAACGACAAAAGACACTTGCCCGAGTGTCTTTTTGTTTGTATAATAGAAAGATGTACAACTATATCACAGGTTCGGTCACACATATTGAAGACGGCACGATAACGCTTAATGTTGCTCACAATGTCGGGGCGGTAGGGTATTTGGTGAACGCCTCGGAAAGTTTACTTGATACAACAAGAATTGGCGATAACCTTACTGCGTTCGTCTATTTTGATATTAAAGAAACTTCACATACGCTATATGGTTTTTCTTCTGTACAAGAGAGAGATTTTTTCAAATTGCTGCTTACTGTAAATGGTGTTGGAACAAAGTGCGCGATGGCGTTGATGTCGTCAGGTACAGAGAATTTGGTAAAAGCGATAACTTCACGAAATTCGCCAGCATTATCAAAAATCAAGGGTGTGTCGGCAAAAATTGCGGATAAGGTGATACTTGATTTACGTGCGAAAGTCGTGAAAAAATTCGGGGGAATTGATGCAGGTGTACACTCTGTTAATAATCAAAGTATGCCGAGTGAAATTCAAGATGCCGTTTTTGCACTTATGGGTCTTGGTATGAACAAATCCGTGGTCGAACAATTGATTTCATGTATCGACACAGCGGATAAAAGTGCCGAAGAAATTATTAAATTATGCCTTCAAAAGAGAGGTGCATGATGGACTTGAAAATTATCCAAGAAAGTATTGAAAAATTAAAGTCTTTTGTGCTGATGATCTCGACAAAAGAAAAAGAATTGGAGGAATTAAAAAAGTTACAAGAACAAGATTGGAATGATGTCTCGCGTAATAAAAAAATTTCTGTAATATCTGATTTTGTGGAAACTTATAAAAATTTGCTTAGATCCCACGAAGAATTTTTAGAATTGGTTAAATTGTTCCCAGAAAGCGAGTTGGTTGATGAATACAAGAAACTGACTACAGAATTTGATGGGTTTTATATGAAAACTCTGCTATCTGAAAAGTATGATGCCAACGATTGTGTGGTTAATATTACGGCTGGCGCAGGCGGCACAGAAGCACAGGACTGGGCGGAGATTGTGTTGCGAATGTTGTTGCGTTTTTGTGAAGAAAACGATTTCAGCGTTGAGATAACCGACCATTTGGATGGTGACGGTGCAGGAATCAAGGGTGCGTCTTTCAATGTTAAAGGACACAATGCGTATGGTATTTTAAAAAGCGAGGGCGGTGTACACAGGCTTGTAAGAATATCTCCGTTTGACTCGAATTCTCGTCGACATACTTCCTTTTGTGCAGTTGAAGTTGTCCCACTAATTGAAAAGACTAATTTGGTGATAGAAGATAAAGACTTGCGAGTTGACGTATATCGGGCCAGTGGTGCGGGTGGTCAGCATGTCAACAGGACAGAGAGTGCGGTGAGAATCACTCACTTGCCGACTGGGGTTGTTGTTACATGTCAGAGCGGACGGTCACAAATAAAAAATCGCGAGACAGCTATGCAAAATCTAACGAGTAAATTAGAATTTTTGCATTATGAAAATGAACGACGAAAGGCAAAGAGTCTGCAACCAGTACAAATGAAAATAGAATGGGGCAGTCAGATAAGAAGTTATGTCATGTGTCCGTATACTATGGTCAAAGACCACAGGACAGGTTATGAAACAAGTAATGTTCAAAAAGTGCTTGATGGTGATTTGAAAGGATTTTCGGACTCATGGCTCTTGCACGGACACAAAGGGGAGTAAATATACTATATTATGGAATTTCTTGGTATGTCGATAGATGTCGAACTTTGGCAGTGGATAGTTAGTCAAGTTTTTGCCATTATTACATTGATCTGTGTTGCTTTGGGTTTTCAATTCAAAAGCAAATCTTCAACATTACTTGTCTCTGGGCTGGCAGCTATATTTCTAGCTTTATCTGTAGCATTTTTAGAAAATTGGATATTGGTTGGTCTTATGGCGATTTCTGCTGTCCGTAGTTTTACCTTTGCATGGGTGGATAGTCGAAAAACACCTATCAGCGCAGCTATGCACTTTTTTTTAATGCTTTCATTTATGGTGTTAACTGTGATTCTTACTGTAATCACAATGATCTATTTTGAATGGTGGTGGTTTGATTTTTTCTTGCTTACAGCATCGCTTTTCATTATTTTTGGACAATGGGCAAAAGGCATTCACTTCCTTAGAATAGCTCTTGTTGTCTATTCCGTTTTTGCTATAATAAATCATGCTGTCTTTTTGAATGTAACAGCGATATTAGTTGAATCGGTTATAATAGTTTCGATCGTGATTTTTTACATAAGGTTTTACTTTGGTAAGAAGGATGATATAGTGGAGATAGCAAATGAGTAAACTGGTTTTATGTATAGAAACATCATGTGACGAAACGGCCGCAGCCGTTGTGTGTGGTGAGACATTGAAAATTTTGTCTAATGTTGTGTATTCACAAATTCCTCTTCATTCAAAATATGGTGGAGTCGTTCCCGAAATTGCATCTCGAAACCATGTAAAGGTCATTGATCAAGTTGTTGGGAAGGCTCTTGACGATGCGAATGTAAAAATACAAAACATAAGTGATATTGCCGCTACGACTCACCCAGGTTTGCCCGGTGCGGTGTTAGTCGGACGAATCTTCGGCGAAGCACTGACACTGGCATCTGGGACCCCTTTTCATGCTGTGAATCATATACATGGACATATTGCCAGCGTTCCACTATCGCTCGTCAATCACGAATTAAGATTCCTTCTATCGTCTGCGGAACTCGCTTCGCAGTACTCAACGATTCGAGAAAACTTAATCCGTGATTGCTTAGTAGCTCACCTTGCCCTTGTTGTCAGTGGCGGGCATACTGCACTTTATAAAGTGGCAAAGGGTGGCAAAGTAACATTGATTGAACAAACGCTTGATGATGCAGTGGGCGAAGCGTTCGACAAGGTTGCAAGAGTTCTCGGTTTGCCTTATCCCGGTGGACCATCAATAGAAAACGAGGCAAATAAAAATTTGAAACGCATGGCACTTGTGAACTTTGTCGCAAAACCAAATTACAAAATCGAGGGATTTTCCTATAGTGGACTTAAAACAGCTGTGTTAAATTATGTTAACAGACTAAAACAAAGGGGCGAAGAAATTGATGTGCCATATCTAGCTGCGTCTTTTCAGTCCGAAGCGGTATCACAAATCGTGTATAAAGTTTTGCGTGCCTTAAAGATGACAAAGATTAAGACTTTGTATGTCAGTGGTGGTGTGAGCGCCAACGAATATCTACGGATGGTCTTGAAAAGTGAGTGCGAAAGTATAGGAGTCAAGATTGAATTCCCAGACAAATTCCTGTGTGGTGATAATGCTGCGATGATTGGAGCTTCTATTGTGTTGGGAGTGAAATAATTTGACTTTTTCTGTTATTTTGTCCATACTCATAATATGAAACCGATGACAAGGGTAAGGGCAGCTACTGATGAGAGTGTAAATTATGGGAACAAAATTGCTCTTTTTATAGATGTTGATAATACAACCGCAACTGCGGCAAATGTTTTGGAGATTATTTCTTATTTTTCGCACTACGGTAAAGTAGTTTTCACAAAATTATATGGATACAATGACGATAAATTTGCAGACTTTGGCAAATTCGTAATTGAAAACCAATTTGAAACGGCACCGAAAATGCAGTATAACGACGGTAAAAGTGTTGTGGATACACGTCTTGTCATGGATATTATGAAACTGACTGGTGCAAATAACTTTGATACTGTTTTTATTTGGGCGGGAAATGGTGATGTTGCTCCACTTTTTTCTCATCTTAAAGAGATTGGTGTTACAACTGCCACAATTGAGACAGAAAATATACACCTGTATAATCGCTTTGTGGATTCCAAATTAAGATTGTACAGTGCTCAATCAGATGATGTGGGCGTTGAAGCAAAAATGGATTATAGAAATTCACAATCAATAACACCAATTTCATCATCACAACATGTGACAATCGATGTACATGAAGAAGCTAAGAGTGTTGCAACCAAATCTCCGACAGCTATGCCAGATATATTAAAAGATTACACTCCACCGTCTCTACCAAGACGAAAAGGCGCACCAGAATTCGGTGAGACAGAAGCCTCGTTACCTACTTTCTTATCAGATAAGGAAAGTGGAGAGAATGAGCCTGAAATGAGTGACCAAGATTTTGTAACAATGGCGCTGAATATGCAGAAGCGATACGAAGAAGAAATGAAAGAAGAGGGCGGCGCTTACGAAATGGATGACGCGGAATTGGGAATTAATTCAACGAGTATATCCTCTACTGATACTTTCACATATGAACAAGATTTTGCGATGGATGCGACAGTATCATGGATGGACGAACCTGCGCTGCCGTCACCACCTGTTCCAACTCCACTACCGATTGTCGAAGAGCTTGAGCCGCGATCACCCTCGCTGCCACCTGCTCCGCTTGTGCCAGAACCACCATCATTGCATGAGCCGCTTGTCAAAGAATTCGTACCACCACCGCCTATGCCAATTCCATCAACACCAGTACAGAAACCTGAACCAGTTTTTATCCAGATTGAACCTACTCCAAAACCATTCGTACCATCAACGATTAATTCTGTACAAGCACAGAGTACTGAGGTGTCGGCTCCACTTGCAAAACTTGGTACAAAAAGAGCACAAGTGGTCCCACAAAAATCAAAGTATTCATTCGGAAAGTCAAAACTAAAACCAGAGCCAGTGGCACAATATTCGCCACCACCTCAACCTGAACCTGTGCCACAACCAATACACGGATTACAGCCAAACTCTTCCCCCGATTCTTATGATGATGGGAATTCGTATAAATACCGAGTAGATGAAGTCGAGGCACCAAAACCAGTTGATATATATGACGATTTTGATGCGGCATTGAGTGATTTTACTGTTTAATGCACAAAATAATTAATTACAATTGAAAATCAATAATGAGTCAGTGGGCGACCGTCACATCCAGTCAATCTGGTCCTAAACCAAGGTCAAAATGTGTATGATTTTTTGATTGACAAATCTTGCGAATGTTTGCTATACTTGTTGCTAGTTAGTAAAAACTATAGTAAAAGTGAGATTTAACCGAATGGGTACAGCACAAAAATCTTTTATGGCGAACAAGGAAAGCGTAGTTCGCGAGTGGTTGTTGGTTGATGCGGCGGATATGCCGATTGGTCGGGTTGCAAGTCAAGTTGCAATGATTTTGCGTGGCAAGCACAAGCCAATTTTTACACCACACTGTGATACGGGTGATTTTGTCATTATCATTAACACCGACAAGGTTGTTTTGACTGGTAACAAAATGGAAGACAAGTATTATTTCAGCCATTCTGGATATGTTGGTGGCGACAAGCATGTCCAAGCAAAGAAAATGATAAAAGAAAAAAGTGACCACGCGGTCGAACGAGCAATTAAGGGAATGCTTCCAAAGAATGCACTTGGACGTGATATGTACAGAAAATTAAAAGTATACAAGGGTGACACTCACCCACATGAAGCACAACAGCCAAGAAAAATTTTACTAGACGGACAAGTTGCATAAAACTATATTATTATAAAGGGAAAATACCATGAGCGAAGAAGTAAAGAAAACAACAAAGGCGCCGGCAAAACCTGTTGCAAAGAAAGAAGCAGCACCAAAAAAAGAGACTGCGCCGAAAGCTGTGGCTGAAAAGCCTGTTGCAAAGCCTGCAACCAAGGTTTTTGTGCCGAAAGATACAACAAAGCCAGCGAACAAGACAACGACGATAAAGGCAGTTGCACCTAAAACTGTCGAAGTGAAAAACGCGACAATTATGTCGGACGTATCACCAAAAGTGGTTGCGAAGCCTGTGGTTGCACAATCAATCGTTAAAAAAGGCGAAAAGATTAAATCAAAGGGTACGCCTGCTACTGGTCGTCGTAAAAAATCCGTTGCTCGTGTGCGTTTGGTCGCGGGTCGCGGAAATGTTACAGTTAATGGTCGTCCATTGAACGAATACTTTGCGAATGGATTTTTGCAACTTATTGTTAACCAACCTTTAACACTTGCTGAAGTAAAAGACTATGATGTTATTGTGAATGTTCATGGTGGTGGTCTTACAGGTCAGGCGGGTGCAATTCGTCATGGAATTTCTCGGGCGCTTATAAAAGATATGCCGCAAGTAAAGCCAGAAGTTAAAAAAGCAGGGTACTTGAAACGTGACCCACGTATGAAAGAGCGTAAAAAGTATGGTCTTAAAAAAGCACGTCGTGCGCCACAGTTTAGTAAGAGATAATCAAAGCGACCTTAGGGTCGTTTTTTATTGTTGATAAACTTGAAATCACTAAAATAGACAAATTCCAATAATTCGATAAAAATCGTTTGACAGACGACGACGATACAATGAATGTACCCACATTTTTCTTAATGAAATGGGGAAAAGCAAAAAAAAGGGAAAAAATTTAATGAAAAAACTTTGATGACGCTTGTGGTATTGGGACTAATAGTTCCAGTGATGTTCTTGATGACAGGTTGTTTTGGGAACAATAACAACAATGAAACTGGTGGTGGAGAAACTTATCAAACACCAGTGGTTGGAACTTACGGGTTCATGCATTTCTTGTTTGATGGGAAAATTGCTACTATGACAGATTTGATTGAATGGACAGTTGCTGAAGTGATTGCTGATATGGATCCTGCTGAATATGCTGATTTTGAACTTTTCGTCCAAAGTATGGGGTTCAGCACTGTTGCAGAATACCTTGAATTCTTTATGGAGCCAGTATTGGAAGGACTTCTTGATGCTACTATCGAATTTGATGGTTACGAAGCGATTTTGACTATCGAATTTGATTTCATGGGAATTTTCACAGTAGAATTAGTAAGTGTATTTGAATTTGACGCGGGTGAATTTACATTGGTAAGAGCATACGAAGATGGTGATCTACTTACAGCAGAAGAGCTTGCGGAAATCGAAGATTCAATCACATATGCTGATGGACAATTTACTTTGAAAAATATTGACCCAGAAACAGGTATGATTATTGAAGTTGTCTTTGCACTTCCAACTGCTGCTTAAATTCATTAGTTGTTAGAATTAAAGAAGGGAATTTATGTTTCCTTCTTTTTTATTGTTCTGGTATAATAAGCCATGGACTATGCAATTTATATTGGCGATTTGACGACCACTGTTTATAAAAAAGATGTTGGCACAGTTTTAAGCGAAGCATCTTGTGTTGCCTATCAAAAAGGTGCGCGTGGCGAATTTGAATCATTGGCGGTGGGCGACCTTGCAAAACGTATGCACGATAAATCGGGAGGACGCGAAGTTATCGTGTCAATGCCTGTGCGCAACGGACGAATTACAGACATAGAAGGTGCAAAGGTTTTCTTCAAGGGAATTCTTGCTAAGGTCGAGAGTTCTAAAAAGCCGTCTGTGCTTGTTCTGATCTCATCAAGTTTGACGAAGCAAGAATTCAATACATGGAAAAAAGCCGTGTATGCAAGTCATGTGTCTGATGCCGAATTTGTACCTTTTGTTATCACAAGTGCAATTGGTCTTGGTTTTAACGTAGAAGGCTTGGAAGCGGGACTCAGTGTCCATATCGGCGACACAGGCACAGACATTGCAGTTATTTCGCTTGCTGGCATAATTCGTGGTGGTACTATAAAGGAAGGTATAATCGAATGTATCGGTCGGTTGCAGGCATACGTGCTTGGGAAGTTTGGTCTTCGAATTTCCGAGCAAATGGCAAAGCAAGTCTTGTCCGAGGTTGGAACTTTGAAAAAAGACGATAATGTTTCGTTCCTTATGAATGGTGTCGATAGTACGAGTGGAAACATTCGTGAAGTTTTGATTTCTGGAGTAGATTGTTATACAGTTTTGGAAGTTGTATATTCAAAAATAGTCAAAGCGGTACGACAAGTTCTTATTGATTGTCCGCCCGATATAATTACCGAAATTTGTTCATGTCAGGTGTTTTTTGGTGGTGCTGGTTGTGATGTAAGTGGCTTGCGGGAATTTGTCACCGAGGGGTTGGAATTGGAAGTCAAAATTCATGGTTGCCTTGAAAGTGCTATAAATGGGGCGGGCAAATTGCTTGATGATTGTTTGCTTATGAAAAAAATCGTCGAGGCGAATTAAGTGTAATAAAACATCTCTTGCTCTCATAAAAATTGTCATGAAAAAAACTAATTCCAAAATTCGACAAGTTTTACGTGGAACTTTATATGGCATTGTTGCGACGCTTGTAATGGTGCTCGGCTTTGCGCTTGTCGTACGTATGACAGGGTTGGGGAGCACAACGATAAATGTCATTTCGCAAATCATAAAGGTGTTATCAATATTCATTGCCGTACGTGTGGCTTTGCGCGAAATGGGCAAGCGCGGTTGGGTTATCGGTGGTGTGGTCGGGGTTATCTATACGATTTTGATATTCTTTATCTTCAGTATTATAAGTTCCGAATTTTCAATTACAACGGGAATCTTGTTCGAGTTATTGTTTGCAACGGCAATCGGTATGGCATCGGCATTGTTACTAAAAATGGGCAGGAGAGAATTCGCGACTGCATAGAGAAAGAAAAACCCCGTGGTTATTCGGGGTTCATTTCTTTTATTCTGTTTTGGATATATGCGTCATATGCTTTCTTGAGTTGAGGGTTTGAATTTATTTTTTCGTGATCCCAACCCACATCGGCAGTAGTAGTAGCTTTGCGGATCTTCTTTATTTCATAGAGTCCAGGACCGTACAAGTCGTGGTTAGAATCCATTTCTGGAAGTGGTGGTTGAAAATGTTTATTAATCATGATTGATAATATCATGACGTTTAAAATCTGTCAATAGTATGTTAAAATATTTCATGAAAAAACTTTTGTTTATTGACGGCAACTCGCTTGTTAACCGCGCGTTCTATGCTTTCGGCGGTGGTGGCGCACATCTTTCGCATAACGGCAATCCGACCAATGCCACGTACGGTTTTTTGAATATGTTGTTCAAAGGTATTGACGAAATCAAGCCAACACATATAGCGGTGGCGTTTGATGTAAAGAGAAAGACCTTTCGTAACGAATTGTACAGCGAATACAAAGCACATCGTAAAGCCACGCCCGAAGAATTGATAGTTCAGTTAAAAGACCTGAAATCGCTTTTACCTATAATGAATATAAAGATTTTAGAAAAAGAAGGTTTTGAAGCCGACGATATACTTGGCACTATGTCGAAATGCGGACATGACACGATTTTGTTGACCGCCGACAAGGACGCGTTTCAATTAGTCAGTGACACATGTCATCTGTACTTGACGAAAACAGGTGTCACAAATTTAGACATTTGGACAAAGGATAGGGTATTGGACGAGTATAAACTTGCACCCGAACAATTCATTGACCTGAAGGCACTTATGGGGGATACATCGGACAATATTCCGGGGGCAAAGGGAATAGGTGAGAAAACGGCACTTTCGTTGATACAAGAGTTTTCGTCTGTTGAAAATTTATATGATAATTTAGACAAAGTTAAAGAGAGCACACGAATAAAGTTAGAGGCAAGTCGCGAGAATGTTTTCGTCAGTAAAACTCTTGCCACGATTGACACAAATATGGACATCAAATGTGATATAGACGACTGTGCGATAAATTTTCCGCTTGGTGTAAATGTATATCATGCGTTTGCAGAAAGAGGTTTTAAGAGTTTGCTTAATCGAAAAAATCTTTGGCAAGATGGTGTTCAAAGCATGATTGGGGTGCAAACTGAACTTGCTAAATCAGTTATTAAAATCAAACCAACAATAATTAAAACAAGCGACGAACTTGAAGATTTTGTGAAAGAAATTATAAATAAAAAGCAGATTGCACTGCACAGTGACTCTAATGGGTATTACATTGCCACAGATTCTGTCACGGAATATCAAATTCCTTTTCGCCAAACCTTGCTTGATGATTGTATGGACATGGAAGAAGTGGTTGAATTTTTGAAGCCGTTGATAGTGAGTAACACAGAAAAACTTGTGTTCGATTCAAAGAGTAGTTTTGTTAAAAATGTTGCAGTGGACGCGAAAATTGCACGTCATCTGTTGACTTCACAAACGAATATTAAGAGCTTAGACGAAATATTTTCTTGGTATAAAGTCACATCAAATCTGAAAATCGCGCCTTTGTTTGAGATTGGTTTTCTGTCTAGATTGGAGAAAAATTCGCTCTTGGGATTGTATACAGATGTCGAGTTGCCCCTTGTCAATATTCTGTGTCAAATGGAGCAAAGTGGCGCCAAAATCGACACAGAGGCTTTACAGAGTGTTGGTAAAGAATTCGAAGACGAAATAGCAGACCTTTCCGAGAAGATTTATGATGTCGCGGGCGAGCGATTCAATATTAACTCCCCAAAGATTTTAAGTGATGTGTTGTTCAAAAAATTGGGCTTGGAAACGGCGACAAAAACCAAGACAGGCTATTCAACGAACGAAGAAGTTTTGAACAAGTTGGCGGGCAAGCACCCGATTGTGTCACTTGTCCTACGTTACAGAAAAATATCAAAATTACTCTCGACCTATGTCAATGGATACAAACATTTGGTCGATTCGCATGGTTTCGTGCATACGACTTTTCATAATACAGGTACTGTGACAGGGCGACTCTCGTCATCTGAACCTAACTTGCAAAACATTCCGCAACGCACTAAAGAAGCGACCAAAATCCGTTCGCTTTTCATAAGTCGATTTGAAAATGGAACTTTGCTTTGTGCGGATTATTCACAGATTGAGTTACGGATATTGGCGCACTTGTCGGGAGATGATAGTATGATATCGGCTTTCAAAAGCGGGCGCGATATACACACAGAAACGGCGTGTAAGATTTTTGGAATATCTGCGAAAGATGTAACGGCTGACAATCGTCGTGTGTCAAAAGCCGTGAATTTTGGAATTGTGTATGGCATATCGGCATTTGGTTTAAGTCAAAGTCTGGGCATCACAAGTAAAGAAGCATCGCATTTCATAGAAAGATACTTCGCCGAATTTCCAAAGATAAAGAAATTTCTTGATGATTGTATGACCATTGCAATTACCAAAGGTTATGCCGAAACGATGATGAAGCGACGCAGGTACTTGCCAGAACTTGCAAGTAAAAACCATAATGTTGTCGGCTTTGCGACTCGTGCCGCTATGAATATGCCGATGCAGGGTAGCGCCGCTGATATTATGAAACTTGCAATGGTTAGAATTGCCGAGCGAATGAAGAAAGAAAAGATCAAATCTCTTATGATTGCACAAATTCATGATGAGTTGGTTTTTGATATAATAGAAAAAGAAGTTGAAGAAATGAAGAAAATAATTAAAGAAGAGATGGAGAATGTGATAGAGTTGCGTGTGCCATTGCAAGTAGATGTGACGGAGAAAAAGACATTATAATGTTTGGTACGATTATTTAAGTGTGATAATATATCCACATGAACGAAAAAATTGAGACTCTTGATACAAAAGAACCTGAAACAGCAGAAAAAAAACCTAATAAATATTTTGTATGGTGGACAGGTGCGACACTTGCCACAAAAATTACTTTCGTGCGACTTATGTTAATCCCCTTTATCATGTTCTTTTACATTGGTGCGAACGAATTTTCAGTTTACTTCTTCAATGATTGGGGGAAAATCATTGCACTTATATTGTTCATTGTTGCTGCATTAACAGATTATCTTGATGGTTGGATCGCACGAAAATATAACCAAGTTTCCGATACAGGTAAACTCTTTGACCCGATTGCAGACAAATTGTTGGTATTGACGGGGCTTGTGTTGATCGTGACTGACCCGTCTATTATGAACAACGCACATTCGAATTTCTTGCCAGCATGGGCTGCGACATTCGTGGTATTTATCCCAGTAGCACGTGATATTGTGATTGCAATTGTTCGGCAACTTGCACTGAACAAGGGTATCGTCATTGGCGCAGACAACATTGCAAAAGCAAAATCTATATTCCTATTCATAGCAACGGCATTGTTTATGCTGTATGCAGCAAATGCTACGCGAGTCAGTGGCGAAACATTTCTTGGAACAGGAACTTTCTTTGACGTGTTCAGATACATTGCATGGACAACAATGGTAATAGCGTTGGCGTTGACAATCATTTCATGCGTGAATTATATCGTGAAATTTAACAAAGGTGCGATGGAAAAGAGTTAACCACCAAAAAAGTACTTGTAATTTTCGGTAATATATGGTACTATACAAAAGTACCAACAAGATCCATTAGCTCAGTTGGTAGAGCACATCACTTTTAATGATGGTGTCCCAGGTTCGAGCCCTGGATGGATCACCAATCTGACCGTATCCGAACATGGAGCGGTTTTTTTGTGTTTTATATTCTGATATAGTGGAACTAATGAAAAAGCACTTTTAATTTCAATAGTATCTGGATGAACTATTAATTGACAGGAGTTTTACAAAAAGATATTATTAAGTAATATTTAAATGAGGTGACAGTGAAAAAATTATTTTCAATTTCGATAGTTGTAGTTATAATGATAGCAACGACATTAACAATTTGGCTGACGGTATATGGTGTTGGGCAAGTTAGCCCAGATGATTTTTCAGTTACACTTTCTGTAAGTTCGACCACATTTGATGAAGGTAAAAGTATTCAAGCAAATACTGAATTTAGGAATTTAAGCAGACGAAGGCTTAGGATAATGCAAGGATTTTCTGTTATATCGTATTCATTAACGAGTAAATGTGGGGACATAGATTACACACGATATTGGGGAATACCTTCTTCTGTTGGGATATACAGAAGTCTTAGAAGAAATGAAGTTTATAATCGTACTTATAATAGCGGAGATTTGCTGGCACCTGGTGAGTATAAGTTGACTGCTATCGCAAGTTTTAGCCATAGACAAAGTGGCAACATTAGGGTAATGTCAAATTATATCATTTTAACAGTTATATAAAGGAGGAAATATGGAAAAACTTTTGGTTAAACTATATGCATTGGTTTTGGTGATTATTTTTGCTATGCTTTCATTTGGCTTTGGGTTTAGCAATGTTGAACGAGAAATTTTTATGGATTTAAATCATAATGTTCAAAGTATTGCACGAACTGAAAATCTCTTTGATTCAACTATGGAGAGATATCGCACTGCAAGTAATACTGCCAAGTATGTATATTGTGACTACTTCGCAGGTGTATGGTATGATGTAAGCGGAAATTTTAATGTCGCGGTAACGAGTGCATCCAGAATGAAAGATAGAAATTCGGGGGCGATATATCATATCCATCAATTCTCATATAATCATTTGAAAGAAGTGCATGATGTAATGTCTAATTTAATGCCGTCGTATTCTGTATTCAGAGTGGCAACAAAATTACGGTACAATCAACTGGTTGTTGGTTTGTCGGATGAAAGCTATATCGAAAATATTATTAGCTATCTTAAAAGGCAATCACTGTGGAAAGAAGCACTTATAGAATTTAGTGTTGGTGAGAATATATCAAGAATAATAGATACTGAATATGAGAATAGCTATGAAGAGTTTGGCTTTGAGCCGATGATTTTTCCAACTAGGGCAATACACGCTGGTGGTTTTATTAGAACTAAAGCACCTATTTGGAGTACGATAAACCGAGGTACTATATCCGCAAAGGCAACTTGCAATAGAACTGGTAGAAGGGGCGTATTAACCAATGAACATGTGGTGCCAAGGGGTGTTGGTGCTTCTAATGGAGCAGATATAGGAGCTTCAGTGAGAGCACATTTTGGTGGATTAGCCGATGCTTCCTTTATACCATTTTCGGTTGAGGGTCAATGGCAATTTACATCTTCCGCTATACATGGTAACACAGTTATACCTAGAACATATATGGCAGACGGTAGAAACAGAATAGTCGAGGGACTTCCAGTAGAGCAATTCGGACAAACAACTGGTCGAACACGAGGAATATTACTAAGTTATCGTGCAAGTTTTATTGACCCTGATACAGGAATACGCTTTCAAGAACAAATTTGGCATTCAGCAAATAGTGCACCTGGGGATAGCGGTGGACCATTGTTTACTGTTGATTCATATGGTAGACACATTATGTTAGGCATACACTCTCATGAAGAACATGCAAGCCATATATTTAACGTTATGGAAGTCCTAGACGTCACAATCGCATCTGCTGGCATTATACATAAAAATATTGAACGCATTGGCAGTTGGGATCAACCGAATTTTGCGTCTAATTCAAATACTCATGGTGTTGTTTCAGCAAGTGGTCAACATCAAAACGAAGCGCCATGGAGAGCATTTAACGGAACGACGAACGGTGGTTCTGGCGGAAATGGTGACAATTGGAGTGTTCGTGCAACGAATGGATGGCTTCAACTAAGACTACATTCATATGTAATGGTTCACCAAATAGAATTTTTTAATGGTGTATCTGGTGCCTCAAACAGAACAAGAGATGCCAGGTTTACAGGTCGAGGTGGAGTACCACTTGGGCAATCTTTTACCGCACCAAATCGAGATTTTGCCCGTGTGGTAGTTGAAATTAATAATGTTATAACCAATGTTATTCAACTAAATATTTCAAGTTCTTACGGGAACTATGTAAACGCAAGCATGATAATAATCCACGCATCTATAATTGACCAGCCAAACTTTGAGAGTTGGGAACAACCAAGGTGGTCATCAAACACGTTGACGGGTCACGGAACTGTTTCTGCAAGTGGGACCTATAGAAACGAAACTCCTTGGAGAGCATTTAATGGAACTATGACCGGGGGTTCAGCTGGTAGCGGTGATAATTGGAGTGTAAATGCCCGAACAGGTTGGCTTGAACTTCGGTTAGATTATCCTATATTCATCATTTCGATAGAATTGTGGGGTAATACTTCTGGCGGAGCAAATCGTACCAGAGGTGCTAATTTCACAGGAGCAGGTGGAATAGCTCTAGGGTCATCTTTCGAATTAGCTAACCAAAACCAGGCATACCAGCATGTACATGTTGGCGGCGTGTGGACGAACATCATTCGATTAAATATAACCAGTTCGTATGGTAATTGGGTAGGCGCAAGCAAGATTGCAATACAGGCATTAGTTTAATGAGTAATATATTATAGAACAAAAGAGGTTGAAATGGGCTTAACAGAATATTTAATTATTGGAATAATTGCATTACTTGTTGTGGTGTTTGTTGCATACTTTGTTTTGAAACGCAAGACACCAAGGTCTGATACACAAACAACAATTGAGATAAACAAAGAAAATATAGAAGCGTTAGCAGAATATGTTAAAGCACAAAAGGAACAAGCAGAAGAGAAGCAACGTCTTGATAGTTTAAGAAGGGCGGAACAGAAACAAAAGCTAGAAGCTTTCAAACAAACAAAAGATGTTTTGAAGGATAGGCTTAAAACACAATTCGACCAAAAGGAATGGAGGCCTCTTAGTCAAATATTGAAAAGTGCAGACAAAGGTGTTGTAGGTATCTATATAATCTACAACGAGACAAAGAACAAATATTACGTAGGGCAGGCAAAACAGATAATTCAAAGAGTTAAAAAACATTTTCAAGTCGAGGATATGGCAAGAGACTTTTTAGATGGCGACAGAATGAATATAAAGTTTTTGACTGCGAATGAACTTGGCAATGATTACCGGCTTGACCATGTTGAAAAAACAGGTATTGAGATTTTCGAAGCAGATAAGAATGGGTATAACAAAACAACTGGGAATTTGTGAAAATTTTCCAATTAAAATCTTTTTGAAAAATTTAATCATGTGGTATGATGGTGTCATGAAAATACTTGTATTAAATTGCGGGTCGTCGAGTTTAAAGTTTCAACTGATAAACATGGTGGACGAATCTGTTGTGTCAAAGGGAAATTTTGAAGAAATTGGACAGCCTCATGCTTTTTACGGTGTCAAGATTCGTGGTGGTGAAGAAGTTGAAGAAAAGCTCATCATGCCGACTCATACTGATGCAGTGAGAAAGCTGTTCGAGTTGATTGGCGATGATGTAAAGTATGTAGGTGCAATAGGGCATCGTGTTGTGCATGGTGGTGAAAAATATAAAGAAAGCGTCATCGTAAATGATGAAGTACTGCAAGGTGTAGAGAGCGTTTCGCATTTTGCACCATTACACAATCCGGCAAACTTGAGCGGTGTACGTGCGTGTTTAGAGATCTTGCCAAAGATTCCGAATGTTTTGGTCTTTGACACTTCCTTTCATGCGAACATGCCTGCAAGGTCTTTTATGTATGCAATTCCGAAAGAAGATTATACAAAATATGGTATCCGTCGCTATGGATTTCATGGTACAAGTTATTCGTTCGTAGTAAAAGAAGTCGCCAAGATAATGGGTAAGCCAGTCGAAAGTTTAAAAATGGTGGTTGCTCACCTTGGCAATGGGGCAAGTATTTGTGCAATAGACGGCGGAAAGAGTATGGACACAAGTATGGGTCTGACCCCGCTTGAAGGTCTTGTAATGGGAACACGTAGTGGTGATATTGACCCTGCGGTTATCTCGTACCTTGCAAAAGCTAAGAATAAGACAGTTGACGAGATAATTAAATATCTTAACAGCGAGAGTGGTCTTAAAGGACTGAGTGCTGTTGGATCAAACGATATGCGAGTTTTACACAAGGCAAAAGCCGATTCCCAAGACGCTCAGACCGCAATTGATGTTATGGTACACAGAGTTAAAAAATATGTGGGTGGTTATACTGCGATATTAGGTGGCATTGACGCACTTGTGTTTACAGGTGGGGTTGGTACTAATGACGAATATGTACGCGAGCATGTGACTGCTGGTCTTGAATACATGGGTATTGTAATCGACACAAAGCGCAACGAAAATTTCGGCAAAGGTAAAACGGGGGAGATTACAGGAAATGGTGCAAAAGTGCGGGTATTTGTTGTTAACACAAACGAGGAGTTAGAGATTGCGAAAGAAGCTGTAAGATTGGTAAAGTAAAGAAACTACTATTTAACAAAGAAAAAGTCGAGCATGGTGCTCGACTTCTTTTAACTTGGTGGGTCATCTAGGACTTGAACCTAGGACCGCATGGTTATGAGCCATGTGCTCTAACCGACTGAGCTAATGACCCAAGTTCAAGGTATTGGTAGGGGTAGATGGACTTGAACCATCGACCTTCGCCTTATCAGAGCGACGCGCTAACCAACTGTGCCATACCCCTATGTTTGAACAAGATTATAATACCATATATATCTTGTTCTCGTCAACTTAAAAATTTTGATGTACTTGGTTTCTGTTTGTTAACCTAGCCTGTGTCATTATAACTCCAAAAGCAGCAACAGCACCAACACTTGCAGTAATTATTTGATACACACCGAATGTATTCCAGACTAAATGCCCCCAAGGCGCGGGCGGAATTCCTGTTGCTATGACAATCTGTAATCCTGAAAAGATTATCGCAGCTTTTAATCCTACACCGACGATACTTGCTATGACATATCTAAGTGTGTCTCTTTTGAGTGATTTGTCTTTTTTGAAGATTGACTTGAATGAAAGCACCAAAGCCATGTTTCCCGCCCAAATAAATGGAATCATTAACATTGCTTGTGTTGGATTGTTAAATGCAAATCCTAATGTCATGGCAAAAATTGATGGCAACATTACAAGGGGAAGAATCTTTGTGATACCTTTTACATTCGTGGCGGTTACTATAAGTGCCGCGTTGACGACAGGGCCGATAATAAATTGGTTGGTAGCGTGTGTTAAATTTGCATATCGGGCAAGAAGCGGGCAAACGACCCCAACAATAAACATTGTTGTTATCAAGAGTGTAATTGTAATCCATTCTGTCCGTCTTGTTGTGTCGACGTAGGATTGATTAAGGAAAGCAAGTTTCTTCATATCTATTATTATACATCAACCCTTTCGCTTGACAAAACCTTTTCTTTAGTGCAAGATGTGTTGTCAAAAGGAGACAAATTTATGAATTTGACAGAAGGTTTGATAATTGGTGCATTAGTGCTGGTGTTTATTGCTATGATATGGATTCAATCTAGGCGACGACGCTCAGCAATGACGGAACAAGCAAGCATGATAGATAAATTGAGAAAAGGAATACGAATCAAAACGGTTGCAGGTGTAGTTGGTCATATTAGAGAGATTCGCGAAGAAAGCAAGGAACTCACTACTATTCTTGTTGAAACTGGACAAGGAGACAAGACTTCTTTTGTCTTGTATGATATAAATGCGGTCTTGGCAGTACTTGACGAACCTGGGGCAAATATAACTGTTTCTAATGTGGAGCTAACAGAAAAGAAAATGAGCACTGCAGAAGACACTCCAACACCAACATTTGAAGAAATGCAAGCACAACAAGATACAGACTTTGACGCAAAGACTTTTGTGAGTAAAAGTAACAAAGGCAGGACTAAAAAGAAGTAGTTTTTTTAGGACTGGAAATTAAAGCAACAAATATATATATAATCATAAAGATTGCAATCGCAGGATATGCGTATGTAATGATTTGACTGAACCCAAATAAAGATAGTATAAAAGTAATCATCGAAAATAAAATAAGTTTTTCGATAAAGTTGCTTTTTTTTGAGGATGTTGCTTCGCTTATGTTGAATAGGGCAATGACCTGACTCGTGAAAATACTTAAAAATATAGTGGATAGCACAAAGAAATTGTTTGACAGAGCAAGTATTGGCATAGCTGTGCCGTCACTGATGGAAGAGAGTATTAAGTATATATAGAAAGAAATTATTGAGACACTTAAAACTATGGCGATTTTGATTTGTTTGCGATTATATTTTTTTTGGGCTTTTGAAAAGATAGGAAACAGCATACACGAATTAAGTCCCGAATATATGATGGTAGAAAGTAATGCACGTGAGATATTAGGTTCAGTTGTCGTTATATAGGTAGTGTGAATGTTGGGAATAGTGATTATCAGAATTGTTACAAGAACAAATGCCATGATGAATTTGTTTAAAAAAAGCAATTTGTCAAAGCCGAACACAACAATCATAATGGAAAGTGCAAGAGCAACAATGCTTGCAATTATTCCGGCGATTTGGGCAATGCCCGCAGTCATGGCGATAAAGAAAACAAAATAAATTGGTGCGAATAACAGGGGGGGTGGTTTGTGTCCGCGTGAATCAAGTGTATATATAAGAAAGATATTAACAAAAAGGAAAAATCCGACAAGAATTGCAATGGCTAGGGGATGCAATCCACTACTTCCAAAGAATGAAATAAGTTCAGCACCAGTTGCAAAGCCAGCACCGATTATCGAAGATATTATCAGAAAAGTTAATGCCAACATACCTAATCCAGTTTATTCTCATTACACATAAACAAATTCATAAGTTGAACATTATTTTTAACTTTCTCGTCATTACCTGATCTCAGGTTATTATGAAGCAATCCAAGGATGATTGGCGGCAAGTAAATATTCTCGTCTATCAGACTTCGGTATTCTATGTTGCTTTCATCTATCCTATCTAAATTCGATAGACATTTTGCGACGAAAATTCTGATAGATATTTCTTTTTCTTTTGGATAGCTTTTTGAAAGAGAAAGTGCTTTGTGCGCCTCTTTTAATGCTGAATCAACCTTTCCATTGTTATGGAATAACTCTGCTCTGGAGATATAAAATTCAAGCATATCTATTGCACAAACATTCATAGGGGCTTTCATATAATATATGTGTATGATAAGTGTCGACAGGATACGACAAATTTTGATATTTACTATAGACAAATTAAAGTTAGGTATTGACAATCTTGGTTTCGTGTGGTATTATATGGGAGTCAGAAAAAGGGGTGAAAAATGAAAAAAATACTGTTATTTAGTTCAATTGGAATCTTTGTCGTCTTTGGTGTTATGGCACTTTTGATGCTGAGCGTAGATTTCGGTTTCTTGACAGCAGGTCGGCCAGTCGACAGTATCACATTGCAGTTTTCAAATGGTCAACTGGGTGCCGATGAACGTTTCAGCAATGTTTCTGTTTCATTATTTGAAGTAGATGGTGGTGTACCAACAAGCAGAGCAAATACAACAAGAACACCACAGGCAGATACCTTCGCATTGGAGGGACATGCATTCCAATATTGGATTTGCACACAAACTGGTGATCAATTCGCACCACATGCATGGTTGCCAGGAGGTTTCACAGGTGCAGATGATGGCAGGATGTTTGTTGCACAGTGGACAGTTATCAGTTACGAACTAGTATTCAGAACAAATACATGGGTGATAACAGACCCGCCATCACAAGTACTTCCTTTCGCAACTCCTATTACGCTACCAAACCCTGGTGCTCTTAATGGTCGTGCTTTTATTGGATGGTTTACACAAATGAATGGTGGTGGTGACCTAGTAGTGAATGGTACACCAATGCCAGCACGAAGAAAAATCCTTCATGCATGGTGGGAGCCAGTAACTGGTCCAATAGAACACACTTTCACAGTAACTCTTAATGCCAACGGCGGTACAGGTGGAACTGCTTCGTTTGCACACACAAGCGGTCAATTACTTGCACCGATTTCAGTACCAACGCACCCACAAGGCAGACCACTTATTGGTTTCTATAACACTGCGGCAGCGACAGGTGGAACAAGAATGTTCAACTCAAACGGAAGCGCAGCATGGACAACAGCATGGATTATCAACGCTAACCAGACATTGTGGGCAAGATGGGGCGATGTTCCACAGCAAGTATTTATCGTTACACTTAACGCAAATGGTGGTCAAGGTGGTACAGGTTCATTCTTGCATGGAAGCGGTAACCCAATGGTAGCAAGTGTTACTCCGCCAACTCACCCAGAAAATAGACCATTTATGGGCTTCTTTAACACACAGTCAGCGACAGGCGGAGTGATGTACTTTGATGCAAGCGGTAACTCTGTTCGTGGAAACCTTCCTTTGGTAATCACTGCCAACCAAACACTATGGGCAAGGTGGGGCGCAGTACCAGTTAATATCTTCACAGTAACAGTTAATGCAAATGGCGGGACAGGTGGTACATCATCATTTGTGCACCAAAGTGGACAATCACTAACTTCAATTACACCTCCAACACACCCAGAAGCTCGTCCATTGACAGGGATTTACACAGCACAAACTGGTGGTACAAGGATATTTAATGCAAACGGTTCTCCTGCATTTACAACAGCATGGAACATTACAGCAAATACAACATTGTGGGCAAGATGGGGTGCGGTTCCTGTACAAACATTCACTGTAGTGTTAAACAGAAACAATGGTACAGGTGGGACGGCAAGCTTCCAACACACAAGTGGTCAAGTGTTGCCAGCAAGTATCACAGTGCCAACAAGAGCTGGATTTGCTTTTGTTGGATACTACAACACATCTGCGTCTACAGGCGGTACACGATTCTTTAACGCAAATGGTTCGCGAGCTTTTAATACAACATGGGACATCAACGCCAACCAAACACTATGGGCAAGGTGGAGTGCATCTGCTTTCACAGTATCATTTAATCAAAATGGTGGTATAGGCGGGGCAAGTGCATTCACACACACACATGGTGCGGCATTGCCAGCGAATGTGACAGTACCAACAAGAGCGGGCTTTACATTCCAAGGTTACTATACAGCACAAACAGGTGGTACAAGGATATTTAATGCAAATGGTACGCGTGCATTTGCGACTGCTTGGAACATAACTGAAAACACAACACTATGGGCGAGATGGACAGCTTCTTCATTCACAGTATCATTTAATCAAAACGGTGGTACAGGTGGAGCAAGTGCATTTACACACACACATGGTGCGGCATTGCCGACAAGTGTAGCGATACCAACAAGAGCAGGTTATAACTTCCAAGGTTATAGAGATGCTTCGAACAATCTTATTTTCAACGCAAATGGAACACGAGCATTTACAACTGCTTGGAACATTACAGGCAATATGACACTAACAGCGCACTGGAGCGCAATCCCTGCGCAAGTGTTTACAGTTACCTTGAACAGAAATGGCGGTACAGGTGGAACAGCAAGCTTTCAACACACAAGCGGAACTCCATTGCCGACGTCTATTCAAGCGCCAACACGTGCTGGCTACACATTTGACGGATACTTCAACAGCTTGGGCCAACAGATATTCTTTGCAAGCGGTAACCGAGCGTTCACTGGTACTTGGACATTATCAAGCAACGTGACACTAACAGCACGATGGACAGCAATTCCTGCACAGTCATTTACAATTACTCTTAACGCAAATGGTGGTACAGGTGGGACGTCAAACTTTACACACACAACTGGCAATTCATTGCCAGCATCGATTGTTGCTCCAACAAGAGCTGGCTTTACATTCCAAGGATACTATACGGCACAAACCGGTGGTACAAGAATCTTCAACGCAAATGGAACACGAGCATTTACAACTGCTTGGAACATTACTGCAAACACAACATTGTGGGCAAGATGGACAGCTGCTTCATTCACAGTATCATTCAACCAAAACGGCGGTTCAGGTGGAGCAAGCGCGTTTACACACACGCATGGAGCAGCATTGCCATCAAGTGTAGCAGTACCAACAAATACTGGATTCACTTTCCAAGGTTACTACACAGCACAAACTGGTGGTACGCGAGTATTTAATTCTAATGGAACACGTGCTTTTACAAGCGCATGGAATATTACAGCAAATACAACATTATGGGCAAGATGGACTGCTGGAACATTCACAGTATCTTTCAATCAGAATGGTGGAACTGGCGGTGCGGCTTCGTTCAACCACGTTCACGGCATGGCTCTGCCAAACAGTGTAGTGGTACCAACAAGAGCGGGTTTTACATTCCAAGGTTACTACACAGCACAAACTGGTGGTACGCGAGTATTCAATTCTAATGGAACACGAGCATTTACAACTGCTTGGAACATTACTGCAAACACAACATTGTGGGCAAGATGGACAGCACAAACTTTCACTGTATCATTCAATCAAAACGGTGGTACAGGCGGGGCAGCATCATTCACTCACACACACGGCGCAGCATTACCATCTAGTGTAGTTGTGCCAACAAGATCTGGCTTTGCTTTCGCAGGGTACAGAGACGCAAACAACGCTCTTATCTTTAATGCAAATGGAACGCGTGCGTTTACAACGGCATGGAATATCACAAGTAATGTAACTCTGACTGCGCAATGGACAGCATCTGCATTCACAGTATCATTCAATCAGAACGGCGGTACAGGCGGGGCAGCATCATTCACTCACACACACGGCGCAGCATTGCCATCAAGTGTAGCAGTGCCAACAAGAGCTGGCTTTACATTCCAAGGATACTACACAGCGCAAACTGGCGGTACACGAGTATTCAATTCTAATGGTACGCGTGCATTCACGACTGCATGGAATATTACAGCAAATACAACATTATGGGCAAGATGGACAGCACAAGCATTCACAGTATCATTCAATCAGAACGGTGGTACAGGCGGGGCAGCATCGTTCACCCACACACACGGGGCAGCATTGCCAGCTAGTGTAGCAGTACCAACAAGGACAGGTCACGCATTCCAAGGATACTATACGGCACAAACCGGTGGTACAAGAATCTTTAACGCTAATGGAACACGTGCATTTACAACTGCTTGGAATATTACGGCAAACACAACATTGTGGGCAAGATGGACTACTGTAGACCAGACATTCACGGTTACACTTAACCGAAATGGTGGTACAGGTGGAACGGCAAATTTCCAACACACAAGTGGTCATACACTTCCTACATCTATTCAAGTGCCAACACGTGCTGGTTA